>Ga0233344_1000020_pt1 | contig 36186 bp, 37 predicted proteins | sample GEONDECOMP281_FD_180697 | JGI IMG/M metagenome (GOLD analysis project Ga0233344, IMG submission 180697) | Leaf litter microbial communities from Shasta-Trinity National Forest, California, United States - GEON-DECOMP-281 | ecosystem: Environmental > Terrestrial > Plant litter > Unclassified...
GGACGCGAGTGAGGAACAATTTAATGGCACTATTAAAGGATTAATAGAACTGGTGTTCCCTGAAGATCAATTGCTGGTACGCCACCAATTAATGAGTGCTGTGAAAGGTTTAAAAGAGATAGACCTGGAATTTAGAACAGGCAATGCTGATATCGGAATTAAATACATTGCTGCAAAGGGGCATGAGATCAATATTCCTGATGATATTCCCTGTTTTGCAGGTATCCTGATGGACATTACAGATCGGAAGAGAATAGAGCAGGAGACAGAAACTTTAAAGAACGATCAGCAGAGGCTCATACTTTCTGCAACTTTAACAGCACAGGAAAAAGAGCGGAACACTATCAGCAGGGCACTGCATGATAGTGTTTGCCAGCTGCTTTATGGTATACGATTAAACCTGGAGAGTGTACAGCGCAGTCAGAATCTTAAAGGAGAATTTAAAAACATTAACCAGCTGCTTGACCAGGCTATTAAAGAAACCCGTGAACTTTCTTATGAACTTACGCCATCTGTACTCAAAGATTTTGGTTTTGTTGCCGGAATAAAGGAGATGGCCCAGCGTACCAGTACCCCGCATTTCCAAATTGATACTTTTATTGACAGTAAAGCAGACTTACTTCATCCTGATGTGCAGCTTTATATTTTTAGAATGATACAGGAGCTGATCAATAATTGTATCAAACATGCAAAAGCCAGCTGGGCTGAAATAAAAGTGAGCTTAAATCATAACCAGGTTATGGTGCGGGTTACCGACAATGGAATAGGCTTAGCAATGAATATTGAAGAAGCCAGTAAAACAGGTTCTGGTTTGAGTGGGATTAGGAACAGGGTGTACCTCTTAAACGGGCAGCTGATATTAACACAGGCAAAAAAAGGTTTGGTTGTTACTATAAAATTCAAAAATGTACCGGAGATATCGGCATAAAGATTAGATTATTTACTATGGAGAAGCGTGAAAATATAAAAAACATTATTACAATTGGAACTTCTGCAGGAGGTATTGCTGCTGTAACGAAATTAGTTTCTACTTTTAACTATGATCTGGATGCAGCAGTATTCATTGTAATACATGTGTCCAGGATGTCTATGACCGATGTTATTTTAAAAACTATCCAGAAGCATACCAAATTACCCTGTGTTATTCCACAGGATCAGCAGGAAATTGAGAACAGAACAATCTACCTGGCACCGGCAGATCATCATATGCTGCTGGAGAAGGGAACGGTTAGCATTACGAAAGGTGCCTATGAAAACCACTGGAGGCCTTCAATCGATGTGCTTTTCCGCTCGGCAGCAGCTGCCTATAACTCCTGTGTAACGGGAATTATCCTAACGGGATTATTAGACGACGGAACATCAGGAATGTATGCGATTAAAAGAAGCGGAGGTTTATGTATTGTTCAGGACCCTGCCGAAGCAGATTTTCCGGACATGCCAAATAGCGTTATAAATAAGCTGGAGGTTGATTATAAATTGTCTGTTAATGAAATGGGCTATATTCTCGCTGATCTTTTTACCAGGGCCTCTTGTGTAGAAACAGAAGTGCCTGCAGATGTGAAACTGGAAGCACAAATTGCGAAAAGAATGAGCAGTAATGTAGGAGACTTATTGAAATTAGGTGAGCCTACTAGTTTAACCTGCCCGGATTGCGGCGGGATACTGGTAAAGATTGATCATGATGTTGTTCCGCGTTACCGTTGTTATACCGGACATACTTTTACTGAAAAAGCACTGGAAGAACAACAATTAAATGGAATTGAAGATTCTCTCTGGGTATCCATAAGAATGCTGGAAGAAAGAAGGAATTTACTGCTGAACATGGGTAAGTATGACGATGATTTAAATAAAGAGAAGGCAGATCTGTCCCGACAAAAACGAGCAGATGAAATTCAGCTGCATATAGATAGATTGAAAGGAATGCTTATGAATATTGGAGGGGATAACTGATTGTTTACTGGTTGATAGTTAATTGAAATAGATTATGTTAAATTTAATACTCGCTGAAGACCACAATATTGTTCGCAATGGAATCCGCATGCTGTTAGAGGCCGATAAAGAAATTAGTATTGCCGGAGAAGCTATTAATGGTCTTGAGGCATTGAATATGATTGCCGGGGGTATAAAGGTGGATATCGTTCTGGCAGATATTAATATGCCTGAGATGGACGGTATTTCTTTGATCAAAGAGTTAAAAATGATCAGTCCTGAAACAAAGATCGTTATTCTCTCGATGCTGGATAATGAGAAATATGTTGCGCAGGCTTTTTCTGAAGGAGCTTCAGGATATCTGTTGAAAAATGTTAGTGCTGATGAACTTGTTTTTTCTTTAAAACATGTACATGGCGGAGGAAAATACCTGTGTGCTGAATTATCTATACGGTTACTGGACAGGCTGATATCTGCTACTAATGTGCCGGCAAGCCAATCTAACCCCAAAATAGATTTTTCTATGCGGGAGATCGAAATATTACACTTAATTGCTGAAGGACTTACCAATAATGAAATGTCTGATAAGTTGTTTATCAGTAAAAGGACAATAGAAGGACACCGCCAGAGTTTGATAGAAAAAACCGGGTCGAGGAATACAGCTGCGCTGATCAGGTTTGCAGTGTTAAGCGGTATCGTACAATAGTTTCAAATAGCTTTACCGTGTTTTTAACATTCTTTTCAGTAGTATTACAGGGTGAGGGGGTAATTATCTTTGGCTAGTATTGTGGTATTAACCATTTCCTAAAAATACTTCTCTTATGAATAAAATCCTTCATTTTCGAACTTTCTTTGAAAAAGGATTTAAAAGAATCTGGAAAGATGAAAAAATAGCATCCCGAACCAGGGGAATGTGTATTCTGGTACCAGTTTTGCTTACCACGTTCCTTATCTTTTCTCAGCTGCTGTTCTTCAAAAGCGAAATTGCTGTTCCCTATGTTATTTTATTTGGTATTATCGTAGTAAGCGCATGTTATGGAGGTTACAGATCAGTATTCCCTGCTACACTGATCACTTTTATCGCTGAGGCTATTTACCATTTTTCTGTGATCAACAGGGAGATCATGATGCTCATGCTTTACCTCGCATTAGGACTGTTTTTTACCGCATTGCTGCATTATTTTTTGAAACAGCAGGAACTGCAGAAAATTCAGCTGCTGGAAACCGGCCAAAACAATGATGAACTGGTGAGAATTGAGGAAAGCCATGAGGATTTTGTAAATATGGCTACACATGAATTAAAGCTGCCCGTTACGGTGCTAAAAGCTTATGCTCAAATGATTCACCTTAAAAGTAAAAAGCCGGGTTTTACGGAAAGCTATCTGGAAATCATTGATAAAATGGATGGTCAGCTGGACAAATTATTAAATATTATATCAGACCTTCAGGATGCTGTTCAAGCGAAGTCTGACTCGCTGAACTGCCTGATGAACAATTTTAACATTAATGATAGTCTGCGTAATGTGGATGGGATTTTACTATCTCATCCCGGGGTTGTGGTAGAGTTTGACCTGGCTTATCCGGATGTTATTGTCAATGGTGATAAGGAACGGATTGAGCAAGTCATAAATAACTTCATCGGGAATGGGTTGAAGTATTCCGGAGCGGATAAATTTATTAAGATAAGCAGCAAAATTAATGATGGATGGCTCAAAGTAACTATAGAAGATCATGGTTATGGAATACCTGCAGAAAAGCAGCCTTATATCTTTGACCGCTTCTTTAGGGCGGGCACTTCGCAATTACAAAAACTACCTGGACTTGGGCTGGGATTATTCATCTGCAAAGAAATTATCAAACAGCACAATGGCAAAATAGGCGTGAATAGTGAAGTTGGAAAAGGGTCTGAATTTTGGTTTTGTTTACCTGTTATATGAGTTAGCAGTAATTAATAAGGTTTAAATAATAAAAAAGGTGTCCTATGGATGCCTTTTGTCGTTTATTATCTCTCTTTAAATCAGGTTTATATAAATATTTAATATTTTATTTGTAATTATTCTAAATAACTAACTATACTTGCAGAGTTGTTTATAATAATTCTAAATAAACCATTTAATGAGAATAAGCTTACTGTTGATTACTGCATTTATGTTCGTTTTAACTTCGTATGGGCAGGATAAAACTGCCGGGAGCAAAGGGAAAACAGATACTGTACATACTAATTTGAAAGAAGTGGTGGTTACCGGAGAGTACCAGCCGCAATCTTTAAAAAACTCTGTTTACCGTACCCGTATCATAAGTGCAGAGCGCATTCGGCTTCGGGGACCAGTAAATATCCAGCAGGTACTCAATACAGAGCTCGGTTTTAGATTTTCAAATGATCTTACGCTGGGAACAAGTGATGTAACCTTAATGGGAATGACAGGCCGTAATGTGAAGATCCTCCTGGATGGGATTCCAATGGTGGATAGAAGTGATACCCGTGAAAGTCTAAACCAGATTGATATCAATACGGTTGATCATATTGAAATTGTTGAAGGTCCCTTATCTGTCTCTTATGGCTCTGATGCCCTTGCCGGGGTGATCAATATCATCACTAAAAAACCGGGTGCAGCAGTATTGAATATTAATGCCAGGGTGCAGGAGGAAACAGCAGGAGGAGAGTATTCACCATTTTCTACTTCGGGTTCACATTTACAGCATGCCGGTGCAAGCTGGCAGAATAATGGCCTGAGTGTAACTGCAGGTTTAACACATAACGAATTTGGTGGATTTAATGTGGCACCTCCGCTATCTACGGCGGATGAAATTGCCGAAAGCACAAATAGGTGGAAACCTAAAGAGCAATGGTTAACCAATACCAGGTTAGGTTATAGAAAAGACAATCTTAATATCTGGTACAGTCTCAATTACCTGAATGAAACTATAGACAATAACGGAGCTTATAATCCCAACAATTATACAGCTACCAATCAGCAATATATTACCAATAGGTATACGCAGCAATTACAAAGTGACTATAGGTTAAATACTAAACTTCAATTGAGCGGATCTGTAGGCTATTCAAATCTAAAACGTGCCACGGTTACTGAAGTGCATGATTACTCAACAGGTACAGCATCGCTTTCAACGGGAGAGGGCGAACAGGATATCGCCAGGTTCAGGTCGGTCAACATCCGCACTACGGCAACTTATAAAATGACAGATCTCGTAGCTTTCCAGCCGGGAATAGAGGTTAACCTTGATGGTGCCAGCGGTGCCAGGATTTTAGGCTCACCAGCAATCAATGATTATGCATTTTTCATTTCTTCCGAATTGAACCTGATCAAAGGGATAACCATTCGTCCCGGACTTCGTTTCATCAGTAATTCTGTTTATGATGCGCCTCCGGTTATTCCATCATTAAACACAAAGTTTATACTCAATAAAAATCTTGATTTTAGAATTAGTTATGCCAGTGGTTTCCGTGCCCCGGCTTTGAGAGAATTGTATTATGATTTTTTTGATGCCAACCATTCAATTATGGGAAATCCAAACTTAAAGGCAGAACAATCCAACAGTTTTACAGCTTCCCTTTCCTTATCAGGAAAAGAAGCTGTATGGAGCCATTTCCGTTCAGTGCTCAGTGGCTTTTATAATAACTTTAGGAACAGAATTGACTATGGCATTTCTGCTGCAGACCCAACGGTGACCACGCTGATCAATATTGAAAAGTATAAAACTACAGGCGCAACGATAGAAAATACACTGTTCTGGAAAGATTTCCAGGTTTCCCTGGGTTTCTCCTGGATTGGAACCTATAATCAATACTCAGCAGACGCATCATTATATGGTGAATCTCCGCAATTTGTTTGGTCGCCGGAAATTAACAGTAACCTCACTTATACCTTTCCTAAACTGGGAGCTACGGTAAACCTTGCCTATAAGTTTACTGGTTCACAGCCTGTCTATGAGATTTATTCACTAAATGATCTGGAGAAGGTGCACCTGGCAAAAACAGGTTCTTTTCATATGGCCGATATCATGATCACTAAAAGGATTTTGAAAACGCTGACATTAAATGCAGGGGTTAAAAACCTGTTCGACGTAACGTCGGTAAGTAACACTTCCCTGGTAGTTGATGTACACAGCTCTGGATCGGGCCCTATTTCTATGAACTACGGACGCTCTTATGTTGTTGGACTGAGCTTTAACTGGGATAAAAAATAAACCCTAATCAATTTATATATATTATTTATTACATCATGAACAAAATTACTAAACTTATCACACTACTATGTTTTGCGACGGCTTTTACTGCCTGTAAAAAAGATGCCGATCCTATCGTTGTAGTTCCGCCTTCGAGCGGCAGCACGCTGACCTTGAAAGGCCTGGTTGGTTCTGAAGCAGGAAGCAGTGCTGGAAACAGCGTTTTTGTAGATTTCAGCACCGATAAACAAACCGATGTAGCACGTATACTCTGGGATCTGGGCTTTTACTCGGGCAGCGATTTTAGGGTTGTCCTGAATCATACTGTAGGTGCAACTGCCATTGCGCTGAACAAAACTGATTTGACAACCGTAACTGCTGCGGATACCACTACTCTTGCTACCACTGCTGCCCTGGCTCTTGGACAGGGCTTAGGTACTTTTTCTGCCATTGATCCGGTAGCAGGGACAGCAACTGATTATTTATCAGGAACAGTAATTCAGGAAATTTCTGCTACAGATGCAGACAATAAGGTATATATCGTTAACCGTGGTGCTGCTGGTGTAACTGGAAACAGGGGATGGGAAAAGATCCGTGTGCTCCGCAATGGAACAGGTTACACTTTACAGTATGCTAAAATCACTGAAACAACATTTAAAACATTAAATGTTGCTAAGGACGCGACCTATAATTTTAACTATATATCCTTTGTGAATGGCGCTGTAACCATCGAACCTGCAAAAGCCCTGTGGGACTTAGAGTGGACACTGGCCACTTATAAAGCCAGTGCAACTATTCCTTATACGTATTCGGATTTTGTGCTGATCAATTTTATTGGGGGGGCAACTGCTGCAGAGGTTATTTTTTCAGGTACAACGGCCAATAGTACAATTGCTTATGCGGATTTTAAGGAAGCTAACCTTACAGGGATAACTTTTGTGGGTACCAGAGATGTGATTGGATCTAACTGGAGAAATACAACAGGTACATCAGTTGGGGTGAAGACCGATCGTTTTTACCTGTTAAAAGATAGTGCTGGAAATGTATATAAATTAAAATTCGTGAGTTTCATTGCTGCTGATGGCGGCGTTCGCGGAGAACCCGTGATCACTTACGAATTGGTTAAAAAAGGCTAAATCTGGTTAGTTTTGTTGTGTGAAGGCTGGCTTCCACTGCTAATGGAAGCCGCCTTTTAAAGATCAAAGCTCTCCCGTTATAACAACAAGTAAGAAATTATTACCATCATTTTTATCATCATGAGATCAAACATTTTAATAGCGCTTTTATTTGCATTTACGTTCGCGGCAGGCAATGTTGAGGCTAAAGAAAAGCAGTCGTTAGTACTGCCCGGCAATACAAAAATCGTATCCCTAAATGGGGCAATTACTGAAGTATTGGTTGGGTTGGGACTGGAAAAAAATATTGTGGGTACCGATATTACCAGTAATTACCCCGAGCGGATGAAAAAAAAGCCTAAAGTAGGACACAATAGAAATATTAATGCAGAAGGTGTGATCGCACTGGAGCCTGACCTGATCATTGGGATAAAAAAGGAGGTGGCACCTGCATTGGCAGCGCAGTTTAAAGCTGCCGGTGTAAGATTGCTGCTCGTAGATCAGGAGTATTCTATAAGAGGAACAAAAAACCTGATTCATTCGCTGGCAGATAGCCTGGGCCTTTCTGCCAAAGGTGATATGATCATTAAACAGCTTAACACCGATCTGGCAAAGGTAAAACCTTCTGCAGGACATGATCAAAGGCCGAAGGTATTGTTCATTTATGCCCGGGGTACCGGAACAATGATGGTAGGCGGCACCGGAACGCAGGTAGCTCAGGCTATCCAGATCGCTGGAGGGCAGAACGCAATTACTGAATTTGCTGATTATAAACCTTTAACAGCAGAAGCATTGGTGAAAGCTAATCCTGATATTATCCTTTTGTTTAACAGTGGTCTTCAAAGTCTTGGCGGTGCCAATGGTTTAGAAAAAGTACAGGGCGTTAAAGAAACCAGTGCAGGTAAAAATAAAAAGATCATTACTATGGATGGAGAACTGCTGAGCAGCTTTGGTCCGCGTTTAGGTATCGCCATTCAGGAACTATCAGCTAAAATTAAGTGAACAAAAATATAAGTCTTATTCTGATCCTGCTGCTGGTTATCCTGTTAGTAGTCATCGTTTTATCCTCCTGTATTGGAGCAGTACATATTACTGTACCCGAACTGGTATCTATACTCTTAAACCGTTCCGGTATCACTAAAGATATTAATTTTCGTCCTCAGCAGGCGGCCGTTTTGTTAAATATAAGGATGCCCAGGGTTTTACTGGGTGTACTCATCGGTGCCGGGTTAGGCATTTCTGGTGCAGGTATCCAGGGTATATTCAGGAATCCTCTGGCAGAGCCTGGATTAATAGGCATCTCATCAGGGGCTACCTTATTTGCGGTACTGATGATCGTTTTAGAAACAACCGTATTTAAAACGCTGAGCAGTGCCATAGGATTTTACGCTTTGTCGGTAGCTGCATTTACCGGAGCCTGTATCACTACAGCTATTGTTTACCGCTTATCGGTAAGAAATGGTAAAACCAGTATTACCACTTTATTGCTTTCAGGCATTGCCATCAATGCACTGGCAGGTTCTGGTATTGGTTTGCTGACTTATGTGGCAACAGATGAGCAGCTGCGAACCATCACTTTCTGGAATTTAGGGAGTTTAGGAGGAGCAACCTGGGAAACAGTAACCGGGTTATTCCCTTTTATTCTCATCCCGGTTGTTGGTTTACCCTTTATGGCGAAGTCTTTAAATACTCTGGCACTGGGTGATGCTCAGGCGCTGCACCTGGGCATAGATGTTTTATGGATAAAGAGAACTATCGTTCTGCTGGCTACGATTGCTGTTGGCGCTGCTGTTGCTGTTGCAGGAACAATTGGTTTTATTGGCTTGATCGTTCCGCATATTTTACGGATGACGTATACTGCCGATCACCGGCTGGTTATTCCTGGTTCTGCACTACTCGGTGCGGCGCTGCTTACCCTTTCGGATCTGATAGCACGAACAATTGTAACGCCAGCTGAACTGCCAATAGGCATTTTAACTGCTTTAATTGGTACGCCTGTATTTTTGTATATTATCATTACCGAGCGCAATAAAAATAAATTGTAATTATGATCGTAGTAAAAGAGCTGACCTACCAGGTTGGAACAAAAAAATTGCTGCATGGATTAAGTTTTGAAGCCAGGGCTGGTGAATTGCTGGCTGTTTTAGGCGCCAACGGCGCAGGGAAAAGCACATTGATGAAGTTACTGGTGAGAGAAATAGACCCTTCGGTGGGTGAGATCAGGTTTCGGGGATTAAATTTACGCGAGTACAAACTGCCTGAATTGGCCAGACAGCGCGCTGTGCTTTCCCAGCAAAATACCATTTCCATTTCTTTCCTTGTAAAGGAGCTGGTCATGATGGGCAGGTATCCTCATTTTGACCAGGTTCCATCTGCCAGGGATATAGAAGTGGTGGAGCAGGTAATGGAGGAAAACGGAATTACATCTCTTGCCGGAAGGGATTATAATACCCTTTCCGGAGGGGAGCAGCAGCGGGTACAGCTTGCACGTGTACTCGCACAGATCTACGATTGCCCCGATGCTTGTCTTTTTTTAGATGAACCTACCAATGGGCTTGATCTGCTTTATCAGCAGCAAACGATGGAAATGGCAAGGAGACTTGCCAATAAAGGCTATTGCGTGATCTGTATCCTGCATGACATTAATTTCGCCTCCCGCTTTGCAGATCAGATCCTGATGCTTAAAAATGGAGAAAAGGTAGCAATGGGCACTCCGGTAAAAGTGATCAATTGTGAAAATATACATGAAACCTTTAATATTAACGTTAAGTTGATGGCATGCGAAGGTTATAGCTGTCCGCTGGTTATTCCGGCGATGAGTCAAAATGATTATAACCCCTAACAGATAGAAAAATATGAAAGAAATATTAGAATTAAAAAATCAGTGGGACACTTTTAAAGCAGAAAATCCTAAAGTAAGAATAAGAGATGCTGCCAAACAACTGGCAACAACTGAAGCTGAGTTGCTATTAACAGCTGTAGGGAATACAGTTATTCGTTTAAAGAATGAATTTCAGCAGATATTGAAAGCTGTAGAGTCACTGGGTAAAGTGATGGCACTTACCCGTAATGATTACTGTGTGCATGAGCGCAAGGGAGTTTACAGCAATGTTTCATTCTCTGGGCCTATGGGGCTGGCTTTAAACCCGGATATTGATCTGAGGTTATTCATGTTCGCCTGGTCATCTGCTTTTGCAGTAGACGAAAACGGCCGTAAAAGCCTGCAATTTTTTGGTAAGGATGGCGAAGCTGTTCATAAGATCTATCTGCTCGAAACAAGTGACGAACAAGCTTTTGAGGCTTTAGTGCAAGAGTTTACTGCAGAAGAGCAGCATGCGGACCTGGTAATTCAAAAAGATAAAAAGGCAGTAGAAGAAAAGGCAGATGCGGAAATTGACGTTACTGCTTTCCAGGAGGGCTGGCTAAGCCTAAAAGATACCCATGATTTTCATGGGCTGTTAAAGAAATTTGGGGTAACGAGAACACAGGGACTGCGACTTGCTCCGGAAGGTCATGCCATAAAGATCACCAAGGAATCACTAAAGGCTGTTCTTCATCAGGCTGCGGATACAGATCTGGAAATCATGGTCTTTACCGGAAATCCGGGATGTATCCAGATTCATACCGGCTTGGTTAAAAAACTCATACAAACAGGCCCATGGTTTAATGTGCTGGATCCTGAATTTAACATGCATTTGCGTGAAGATGCGATTGATGCGGTATGGCTGGTGAAAAAGCCAACTGCGGATGGTATTGTAACGAGTATCGAGGTATTTGATAAAGAAGGAAACATTATCGTCCAATTTTTTGGTAAGCGTAAACCAGGGATACCTGAAAATGAAAACTGGAGATTAATGGTAAATGAAATTGCCGTGATTTTATAAAGACAACTAGCTACCTATGAAAATAGTTACAGAAAGTGCTGAAAAGACCTTCTGTAACTATTTAGATTTTATAGTATATAATTTAATTTAACTTTTTCCTGGATACCGCCGCTACTCTGCAATTAGTTTTCCTTTCATCAATGCAGAATGGCCGGGAAAAGAACACAGATAATCGTAAGTACCTTTTTCAGGAACTGTAAATTGAATGGTATCTGACTCTCCGCCGCCTAATAGCTTAGTATGCGTAATGATACTTCCGAGCTGTGATTTTGGAATGTAATCATTGTCTTTAGCACTCATCGCTTCATGTGCAAAGGCATCCACATTCGTTCCCTGTTTTAACAATACAAAGTCGTGACCCATCGTCAGCTTATCCATTTTTCCCGTATGTTTAAAAACCAGGGTAACAGGCTGCCCGGCAGTAACTTTCAATTCACTTTTGCTGTACTGCATCTCATCATTAGCTTCCAAAGTTAAAGAGTTGGCTTTTTCCTGCGGGGCTGCAGTGGCTGACGCTGTGGAATCTTGAGAAACGCTGCCTGTTTTATCGTTGTTATTGGCGCAAGAGCCAAATGTAAATGCTAAGGCAATTGCCAATGCAGAAATAGGAAATGATTTTTTCATGATTATGATTTTATATAGGGCGAAATTAGTCCCTGATACTGCATAAAATCTATGATGAAAATCACGAAAGACGAAAATAGAAATGTATTTATAGAATAAATACATTTCTATTATATAACTAAAGTTTTCTGTTTTTTTATCGTTTTAAAAACGGCAAACATGATCAGGACTGATAAAAGGATGATGACCAGATAACTATAGCTTAAATTGCGTTCATCTTTTGCAGGAATCAGGTAGATGATCCCATAACTTAAAAAGGATACAATGACGTAGTTAATGCCCCCTGTAAGACCTCCCGCAATACCTGCATTTTTTGGAAACATACTCAGGCAAAAAGTAAAGTAATTGTTGAAGGTAAATCCTGCGCCTACATGTATGATAAAAGCAAAGAATATCAGAGAATATAAGTTAGAGATAAAACTAAGACTTACCATCATCAGCATGACAAATAGCAGCTGCAGACTAATATTAACGACTTGTCGTTTAAAAAATGGCTTGTTGATCACCGCTTTGCTGATAAAGCCGCCCACCATCCAGGCAAACCCCAATACCAGTGAGCTGTAACCGGCAATTACAGGAGATAGCTGAAGATGATGTTCTATAATAAACGGGCCGGTCATATTATAGATCATGATCATACAATAGGCCAGGCCGAGCATCACAATGCCTAAAGTAAAACTGGCCGTCCTGATCATATCTGTGTAAATGACCACGATATTTTTAACATGGAAATCCATAAAGTTTTCTAAGGTTTCACCACTAAAAATGAGTTCCAAAATGACCATAATGACGGCAAACCCGGCTAAAAAGTAAAAATTGGACTCCCAGCCGAAAGAGGTTTGAAGGTAACCGCCAATAAAAGGTGCGACGATTGGACCGGTAGACCATATGATAGAAAACAGACTTAAGTAATGTTTTAATTTATCCCCGCTAAAGCGGTCAACAAAATAAGCACGTTTAGAAACTACAATGGCACCTACGGTAAGCCCATGGATGATCCTCATGAGGTAGATGAGGTAAATATTTGAAGTATTGGCAATGATCACACTGGCAATGGCAAAAATGATCAGACTGACCAGATTGATCTTATACCTGCCAAAACTATCCAGAATACTCCCGATAAACAATTGGGATACCCCATAACTAATTAAAAAAAGTGTTAAAGTAAGCTGTACCTGTATATCGCTCACGTGAATCGTAGCAGCCATAGTAGGTAGTGAGGGAATATAGATATCGGTAGCGAAGCCTGATAAGGGGAGCAGCGCAAAAGCCAAAACTGTGGCAATACCCTGATGGTGTTCTTTTATTAATTTATGTTTAGGAGCGTTCATTTTCATTTGCAACTGCGAAAATAGGGCTTTTAAAGGATGATATTGTTTTAGTAAATATTTATGAGATTCAGATTAAATTTTGATTCAAGTAACAAATTATTCGCTTGCCACGTTGTAGATAGACAGTTATTTCATCAGATAAACAAAATCTTACTTTCAAATGAAAGGCTGTTATTCATTGTTCTATACCTTGTAAAAAAAAATAACTATGAAATTTTTCATTAATGAGACTGATCAGATTGTAAATGAAGCAATAGAGGGATTGCTAACTAATCCAAAATTAGCCAGGTTAGACAGTTTCCCTGAGGTTCGTGTAGTGATCCGCAAGGATTGGGATAAATCAAAAGTAGCGGTAATTTCTGGCGGTGGTTCCGGGCACGAACCTGCGCATGCCGGCTTTGTGGGAAAAGGAATGCTTACCGCCGCGATATGCGGGGATATTTTTGCTTCGCCGACTGTAGATGCGGTATTGTCTGCTATTTTAGCAGCTACAGGTCCTAAAGGATGTTTGTTAATTATAAAGAATTATACTGGTGACCGTCTTAATTTTGGCTTAGCTGCTGAGCAGGCACGTGCTTTAGGGCTTGATGTGAAAACCGTTACGGTAGATGATGATATTGCTCTGGGAAAAGATGTGAAAAAACGCGGATTGGCTGGTACGTTGTTCGTTCATAAAATAGCAGGCCAGCTGGCCGAAGAAGGAAAGTCGCTCGATGAAATCGCTGTAACAGCGCAAAAGGTCATAGACAATACTGCTTCGATAGGACTTTCGCTTACAGAAGTTTATCATCTTGGACAGGAAACTACTCCCCGTTTAACTGATGAACAGGTGGAGCTGGGGCTGGGAATTCATGGAGAGCCCGGAATAGAAGTGATACCTTATCAAAAGGCAGATCAATTGATGTCCCTTGCTATCGATAAACTGGAAGCGAATTTGCCTGACGCTAATGGCAGATATGCCATGATCTTTAATAACATGGGCAGTGTGAGTCCGATAGAAATGAGCTTGCTGGTAAATTCTTTTAGTAAAACAAAACTAGCGGGGCAAATAGACTATATGATAGGCCCCGGAACTTTAATGTCATCTATTAATATGAGTGGCTTTTCTGTGTCGATACTTTTACTGAATGAGGAACTGGAAAAAGCATTACTGGCACCTGCTGAACCTTCGGCATGGCAATTACAGCCCTTTAAAAAACCTTCAAGTGTAAGCAGTCCCAAGCTTCCGGAAACTATTCCCTATGAAGCTTCGGCTAATGGTAAGGTTCAAAAGCTCATTGAAGATATTGGCCGGTTATTGGTTTCCATCGAAAAAGAAATCAATGGTCTGGATGCAAAAGTAGGCGATGGTGATGCCGGATCTACCTTTGCTTTAGCAGGTAAACGTCTTTTATTGGTAGTGGAAAAACTTCCGCTGAATGATACAGGGAAATTACTGCTGACCATTGGGCGGATACTGGCAAGGGAAGCAGGAGGTTCTAGTGGTGTGCTGCTGTCGATTCTCTTTACAGCGGCAGGAAATACATATTCAAAAGATCCTGATTTAGGAAAAGCACTGGCAGAGGGCTTACAAAAAGTAAAAGATTATGGAGGCGCCGAGCAAGGCGACCGGACAATGATCGATGCTTTGCAGCCTGCATTTGATGCTCTGGCCAATCATGAATCTTTAGCTACAGCTGCGCAGAAAGCACGTGAAGGAGCGGACAATACAAAGAATATTATCAATACCAAATTCGGGAGATCGTCTTACCTTTCTGAAGCGGTATTGAGGGATGTTCCAGATCCTGGTGCAGAGGTGATTGCACGGGTTTTTGGGGAGATTGCTTCTAAAAATTTCAATTAATTTTCCGAGTGCTTTTACTCTGGTTTTGGAGTAGGTTGATATAGCCTTGACATAGCGTTGCTATAGGGTTGCTATAGGGTTGGTATACCCCCTGGCTATAGCAACCCTATAGCAACCCTATAGCAATGCTAGCCTAAAGTAGAGCAAAACTACTCCAAAACCATTAGTGTTTCAGTTTTGTCTGAGTTGATCAAAAAAGCAGTTTGACTTTTGAACACGTATAAAAAATTATATCATTGCCTTAATTTAGGTACAGCTTATTTATTTTGTTTAATTTTATCGGATTAAGCATTCATTTTATTTTAAAACATTGGACAAGGAACCGACGAATACAAAAGATCTTGAAAAACAAGTTGCGGCACGCGAAGCCGTTAAATATATCAGCGATAATACGATTGTAGGACTTGGTACGGGGTCAACCGCCTATTTTGCTATTATTGAAGTCGCCGAGCTGGTAAAAAAGGGTTTCAAATTGAAGTGTGTACCTACCTCAGAGCATACGGCTTCTTTGGCTACTTCTCTGGGTATTGAGCTACTCGATATGAAAGATGTACAAACTATCGATGTCACTATAGATGGCGCCGATGAGTTTGACGACCAGCTAAACCTGATCAAAGGTGGCGGCGGGGCTTTATTCAGAGAAAAGATTATTGCTTCACTGACTAAAAAAGAAATCATCATTGCCGATTCGGGAAAAAAGGTAGATAAGCTTGGTGCTTTTAAAGTGCCGGTTGAAATCGTACCTATGGCACTGAATTATGTGGTAAAGGAAATGGCCAGACTAAATGGAAAAGGTTTGGTACGGATGAAGGATGGTGCGCCATTCATCACTGATAACCACAATATTATCGTTGATGCCGATTTTGGCCTGATCGAAGATGCTGGTAAACTGTCAGAAAGTTTGAACCAGATCGAGGGAATTCTTGGACACGGATTATTTGTTAATCTGGCTTCGGTTGTGATCATGGGAAAAGGTACGGAGACCGTTACATTTACCAAATGACACAAATAAAAATTTGATTCTAAAATTGTTTCTTAAAACCTTACCTTTGTATCTTAAAGATCACCTTGTAAGTGATTAGCATACTATCAATTAATTCACATATAAATCATAGTTGTAGATGATTAACATTACATTACCGGATGGCTCAGTACGTCCGTATGAAAAGGGTACAAGTGCCCATCAAATTGCCCTGTCAATATCCGAAGGCTTAGCGCGTAACGTATTGGCTGCCGAAGTAAACGGTGAAATCTGGGATTCTTCCAGAGCTATTGAAAAAGATTCAGCAGTAAAATTACTGACCTGGAATGATACTGCCGGTAAGGCTACATTCTGGCACTCTTCTGCTCACATTATGGCCGAAGCGCTGGAAGCATTGTATCCGGGAACTAAATTTGGCATTGGTCCTGCTATTGAAACAGGATTTTACTACGATGTTGATTTTGGTGACCACGAATTTTCTTCGGATGACTTTAAAGCGATCGAAACCAAGTTTATGGAACTGGCGAAACAAAAAGAAGTTTTTGAACGGACCAGTGTTTCTAAAGCCGATGCGATCGGTTATTTTACTGAAAAGGGTGATGAATATAAATTAGACCTATTGCAGGGACTGGAAGATGGAAAGATCACCTTCTATAAACAAGGTGCTTTTACAGATCTGTGCCGTGGTCCGCATATTCCAAATACTGGTTTCATTAAAGCTGTAAAGCTGATGAACGTTGCCGGTGCGTATTGGAGAGGGGATGAAACAAAAAAACAGTTAACCAGGATCTACGGTGTTACTTTTCCAAAGGCAAGTGAGCTGACAGAATATTTACTGATGATCGAGGAAGCTAAAAAACGCGACCATAGAAAATTAGGTAAAGAACTGGAGTTATTTGCTTTCTCTGAAAAAGTAGGTGCTGGTTTACCCTTGTGGTTGCCAAAAGGAACTGCTTTGCGTGAACGTTTGGTAAATTTCCTGACCAAAGCACAGGGAAAAGCAGGCTATGAGCAGGTAATTACCCCGCATATTGGTTCCAAGAGTTTATACGTTACTTCAGGCCACTGGGATAAATATGGTAAGGATTCATTCCAGCCTATTAAAACTCCGCAGGAAGGAGAGGAGTTCATGTTAAAACCAATGAACTGCCCGCATCACTGTGAGATCTATAAAGTGAAACCACGTTCTTATAAAGATCTTCCCTTACGTCTTGCAGAGTTCGGTACTGTATATCGTTATGAGCAAAGCGGAGAGTTACATGGTTTAACCAGAGTTCGTGGCTTTACTCAGGATGATGCACATTTATTCTGCCGTCCGGATCAGGTAAAAGAAGAATTTAAAAAAGTAATCGATCTGGTATTATATGTATTTAAGTCCTTAGGATTTACAGATTATACTGCACAGATCTCTTTGAGAGATCCTGAAAATAAATCTAAGTATATCGGTTCTGATGAAAACTGGAAACTGGCAGAAAGTGCAATCGTAGAAGCTGCTGAAGAAAAAGGTTTGATCACTGTAGTAGAATTGGGTGAAGCTGCTTTTTATGGTCCGAAACTGGATTTCATGGTAAAAGATGCTTTGGGCAGGAAATGGCAGTTGGGAACTATCCAGGTAGATTATAATCTTCCGGAAAGATTTGAGCTGGAATATACTGGCAGCGACAATTTAAAACACAGGCCAGTAATGATCCATAGGGCTCCATTTGGCTCTCTGGAGCGTTTTATTGCTGTTTTGATTGAGCATTGTGCTGGTAATTTTCCGCTATGGCTTTCACCTGAACAATTTATAATACTTCCTATTTCAGAAAAGTATGAAGATTATGCTAAAAAAGTTTCAGATGAACTAAATAATTCCGATATTCGCGGTTTGATTGACTTCCGCGATGAGAAAATTGGAAGGAAGATTAGAGATGCAGAGGTGAAAAAGACGCCATATATGTTGATCATTGGCGAAAAAGAGATGCTGGAAGGAAAGTTATCCGTAAGGAAACATGGTGAAGGAGATTTAGGAGAGATGACCATCCAGGCATTTAGTGAATTATTAATTAAAGAAATAACAGTTTAAATAGTATATAAATTTGGCATTAGGCAGACCAGGATTTAATAGGGGACCACGTCCTCCTTTTAAGAAAAAAGAAGCAGAACATAATATTAATCAGTTTATCAGGGCCCAGGAGGTCAGGCTAGCTGGAGATAATGTTGAACCAGGGATTTATCCACTGGCAAAAGCTTTAGCCCTTGCTGACGAACTGGAACTGGATCTGGTAGAGATATCACCTAACGCAGTACCGCCGGTTTGTAGAATAATCGATTATAGCAAGTTCGTTTACGAGCAGAAGAAAAAGCAAAAAGAGATTAAGGCAAATGCTAAACAAACAGTAATTAAAGAGATCCGTTTCGGTCCTAATACGAATGATCATGATTTTCAGTTCAAACTGAAACATGCGCAGAGTTTTCTGGAAAGTGGTGAGAAAGTAAGAGCCTACGTGCATTTCAAAGGTAGAGCAATTGTTTACAAAGAGCAGGGAGAGATCTTATTGCTTAAGTTTGCACAAGCTTTGGAAGATATAGGTAAGGTAGAATTGTTACCTAAGTTAGAAGGTAAACGTATGTTCCTTACACTGGCTCCGAAAGTTGTAAAAAAATAATATAATAAATTACATAAATAAGAATAGGTTATGCCAAAAATGAAAACCAATTCCAGTGCTAAAAAGCGTTTTAGGCTTACTGGAACAGGTAAAATTGCTAGAAAGAACGCCTACAAAAGTCACATCTTAACAAAGATGTCAACTAAACGTAAGCGTAATTTGGGTCACACCTCAATGGTGTCAGCTGCTGATATGGGCAACGTTAAGCGTATGCTTGCTATCGGTAAATAATTAATTTTTTAACCAGGTACCCGGTAGTAAGTTTGCTGAAATACGCAACACCGTTTATCAAAAAACAACAACACTATGCCACGTTCGGTAAACGCAGTAGCTTCGAGAAGAAGACGGAAAAAAGTCCTTAATATGGCCAAAGGCTATTGGGGATCTAGAAGTAAAGTATTCACTGTAGCAAAAAATACGGTTGAGAAAGGTTTGCAATATGCATACCGTGACCGTAAAGTTAAGAAAAGAGAATTCCGCGGTTTATGGATTCAGCGTATCAACGCCGGAGCTCGTCAGCACGGTATTTCTTACTCTCAATTGATTGGTAAATTAGCCACTAAAAACATTGGTTTAAACCGTAAGGTTTTAGCTGATTTAGCAATGAACCACCCGGTAGCTTTCAAAACTATCATTGATACAGTTAAATAGATATAAAAATCTAATCATAAAAAAAGGGAGCAAAATTTGCTCCCTTTTTTTATGATTAGATTTTTTGGTATTGATTAAGACTTCGCTGTTTTCTTCGCAGCTTTTTTCTCTTTAGATTTTTCTTTTTTATCGGCGCGTATTACGTCTAGTTTTTTCTTTTGAACAGGGCTTAGTATTTTATCCAGTTGAGCATCAGTTGCTTCTTTAATCTCTTTGTGCTCTTTTTTCAAAGCTGATTTACCTGCTGTATTGCTTTTTTTTGCGGCATCAGCTTTCTTAAATTTATCAAGCTCTATCGCATAGATCTTTGTTTTCTGATCTGCAGTAAGGGATAGTTTCTTTTGTAATTTTTCAGTGGTCTTTTCTGCCTTTTGAGCTGGAGTTTGTGCTCCCGTCTGTGCATAGCTACTGGTAAATCCTATTGCAGCAATGGCCAGTGTTAAAAATAATCTTTTCATATGTTGTTGTTTGGTATGATAGAGTTGAAAAGTAGCAAAAAGTTTAAACAAACAGGTGAGATTCTTAATTTTTATTCATTTGTGAAAGCGACTTCTGCATTTGAGACATCATATTGGTGAGCGTTTCCATCGTAGGCTCAGGAGCCGGATCTGGTAAAGATGAACTGATATAAGCTTTAGCTTTCCATATTTCGAGGATATCTTCGGCAGGTACCAGGTAAGGATCATACAGTTTATTGTCAGAAACCAGCTTCAGTTCTTTATTTTCTTTGAACCTGTTGCCTGCACGTTTATAAACCACTCCTTCATTTTTGCTGATGATAATATAAGTCTCTCCGGTTTTTACATCATTCCAGTTATCCATATACTCTCCTATGATCACACTACCCGGCTGAATAGGAAGCATAGAATCGCCAACTATTTCAAATGCTCTGAATGTACCTTGTTTTAAAGAAGGAAGAGGCAACTGAAATTTTGGAAGGTCTTTGATATATTCAGGATCAGCAAAACCATTCAGATAACCGGCACTTGCTTTTACAGGAACCATCTCGATATTCTCATTGTCATTGTGATCAACAGAGATACTGAGTATTCTGAGATTTGAACCCTGACTTTTTAGTTTAGGTTTCCACTTATCATTGATTGTTTCATTGATGAATTCATCAATAGTTAAATCAAAGTTCTCTGCTATTCTTTTTAGTAATTCATATTTAGGTTCCGCGCGGTCTTCTTCGTAGGCTCCGACTAATGATCTTTTAATTCCCATTATATCAGCAAATTGCTGCTGTGTAAGGCCTTTTTTCTTTCTTAAGTATTTGAGATTGCTGGAAATATTCGACATAAAATAAAAGATTAAATATAATTTGTTTTTACTAAAATAGTTAGTATTATTGTACCAATAAAGTTAGTAATATTTATTTGTACTGCAAATATATATACTAATTTAATTAGTGGAAATAATTTAAGCTGAAAGCAATGAAAAAATTTGTCTACATCGTAACCGATAGAAACCGTACTAGTTTACATGTTGGAATGAGCGCTGATCTGATTAAGACGCTTGATTTTTACAAACAGATGCCAAGCCTGTTTTTTGATAGCGGACAGCAGCTTACCCGTCTGGTATATTTTGAAGAGTTTAAAACTGAAGCGCAGGCGCTCAGCCGTTTTAAGCTGATCAGCAGATTTACAAGAATGCAAAAAGAACGTTTGGTGCGTTCGTGTAATCCGGATTGGATTGATCTGACCATTGGCCTTGATTTTGAGCATATCACCATGAACAGACCAATTCCCACACAAGTTATCATGCCACTGAACATGATGTCGTAAAGACTTATAATAGCTCGGAAATTAATATAATAACCAAATATGAATAGTAGGGAATCGCAGAAAAATGTGGTGAGTGATGAGATGATCATGAACTGTATCTATGTTCTCAGGGGGCAGAAGGTAATGATTGATGCTGATTTGGCCACTCTTTACCATATGGAAGTATCAAGGGTCAGGGTGATGGCGGAAAAAAATCCCAATCGTTTTCCGGGGGACTTTATGTTTCAGCTTAGTCTGGAAGATCATGCCTCCTTAAAGCAGCAGGATGGTACAGTGGTTCGAAATCTAATGAATAATAATTCACGTATGGCATTTACAGAGCAGGGGCTGGCTATGCTTTCGGGGATGTTTAGGAGCAACAGGGCAATTACAGTAAACATTCGCATCATACGTATATTCACTCTGATCAGGCAGGTGCTGCCAGACTTCCCCGAATTGAACAGGGAGTTGTTAAATTTTAAAAATCACTTAATTTGTCATAAATAAAAAAAGGCCAGTAGTTTTTGAGTTCTGCTGGCCTTATTATTTTATTTCGTTGTATTGTTCTCTTGTGCTTTCTTCTCCTTTTCCTTGTCTTTTTCTTCCTGACGTTTTTTTCTCCGGAGTTCGCGCTCTTCTTTTCTGGTTAGCGGCACAACAGGTGCCAGTTGTTTTGGTGCTGGTTCAGGATCTTTCTTTTCTTCAGGTTTAACTTCTTCCTTTTTATCCTGTACCGGCTGATCTGATGGTGTTACAGGTACATTTAAGGAATCTACAGCAGTACTATCCGTTTGCGTAGTATCTTCCTTATAAACAGGAGTAGGGCAGTTGATACTTCTTGTAATAGGTACTGTAGCTTTAGGAAATGGTCCGCGGGTATAACCGGTGGTTTTATCGTTGTAAACTTTTTCCATGAACTTGGCAAATATCGGCAATGCGGTATGTGACCCTTCACCCTGGTCTCCATTTTTAAAATGCGCACTACGTTCGTCGCAGCCTACCCAAACACCTGTTACCAGGTCTTTAGTAATTCCCATATACCAGGCATCAACATAGTCTGAAGAAGTTCCTGTTTTACCACCGATCTGGTTATGTTCTTTAAACAGATCACCCCATTCCCAAAGGGCTTGTGAGGTTCCGCCCGGTTCTTCAATGCTGCCTCTAAACATATATAACATTAACCAGGCAATTTCTTCTGTCAGCACTTTTTTGGTTTTAGCCTCAAAGTTTTCAATCACACTATTGTCCTGATCTGTGATCTTTTCTACTAAAATAGGATCGGTTCTCACACCCTTGTTGAGGAAAGTTCCATAAGCTCTCACCATTTCGTACACTGAAACATCATTTGGGCCTAAACTTACGGAGGGAACGGATTGCAGGTGACTCTCGATACCACATTCATGCGCCCATTTTACCACGTTGTCCCAGCCTACTTTTTCTGTAACCTGAGCGGTGACCTGGTTGATCGATCTTCCCATCGCAGTTCTTAACGACATCTCTCTGTAGGTAGAGTTCCAGTCGGCATTTTTAGGCTCCCAGTACTCTGTTTTTCCATTTTCCTCATATTTGATCTTTACCGGTTTATCGATGAAGGTATCACAAGGGCTCATTCCGCTTTCAAAAGCAGCCAGATAAGCAAAAGGTTTAAATGTTGATCCTGCCTGGCGTTTCGATTGGTTAACATGATCATATTTGAAAAATTTGTGGTCTACACCACCAACCCATACTTTGATCTTTCCATTGAATGGATCCATGGTCATCATGCCGGTATTGAGGATCTTTCCATAATAACGAATAGAATCCAGCGTAGAAAATAACGTGTCGCGATCTCCTTTATAAGAGAAGATCTTCATCTTTTTCTTTTTGTTAAAATAGGCTGTTATGGAATCTGGCTTATTGGCATACTTTTTCTGCAGCAGGGCATAGATAGGAAGGTTATGCATGGCACGGTTTGGGTAGTCTACTTTATGCTTTTCAGAATCCTGCCATGGATCTTCTTTTCCCCAAACGCCATAGAAACGTTTTTGTAAAGTTTTCATTTGATCGGCTACGGCTTCTTCAGCATATTTCTGCAATTTAGAATCTATAGTCGTGTAGATCTTAAGTCCGTCTTCATACAGATCATAGCCATTTTTCGTTAACCATTTCTCCAGGTATTTAGAAACTGCGGCCCTTAAATAAGAATCGCCATCGCTGCCATCATCTATCCGTCCTTCTTTTAATTTAAGCGGCGTATTTTTGTATTCTTCGAGCTGGGCAGCAGTGATATACCCATACTTGTTCATTTGTGACAGAGAAACATTTCTTCTTTCCAAAGCCCTTTCAGGATAACGTACAGGATTATAAGTAGAGGTTCCTTTTAGCATTCCTACCAGCAGTGCTGATTCTGGTACTGTTAATGAATCTGTTTGTTTATCGAAATAGATCCTGGCAGCAGTCTTTATTCCATAAGTATTATTCCCGAATGAAACTGTATTCAGGTACATGGTGATAATATCATTTTTTGAATAATTAGACTCCAGCTTTACGGCCGTCATCCATTCTTTCAGTTTGGAAACAATCGTACGAACTACAGGAATATGTTTAATAAAACCCTGTGATTTGTTATACCTGGTGCGGTACATGTTTTTTGCCAGTTGCTGGGTAATGGTACTAGCTCCCCGTTTATCGCCTTTAGCGGTAGATATACCACTGGATAAAAGAGAGCGGAAATCAATCCCCATATGTTTGTAAAAACGAACATCTTCTGTAGCTACCAATGCATTGATCACACTTGGTGAGATCTGTTTAAAATCTACCGGTGTACGGTTTTCCTTAAAATACCGGCCGATCAGTTTTCCATCTGAGGTATATAATTCAGAACCTACACTCAGCGTAGGGGTTTGAATATCGTGATAGGAAGGAGAATAGCCAAATAGCCAAAGGAAATTAAGCTGTAGTGCGCAGAAGAAAATGATGATGCTGAAAACAAATATGAAGATATAACGAATGTATTTATTATGGATCTCTTTAAACATGTGGTATAGTCAGGAATTGATAAAACAGTTTTATATGATATATTGTTTACTAGTTGATGTGCAAATTAACGCAAATATATCCCGAAAATTTTAGGTTATTTATTGTGTTATAAATCAATTGGTAAAATGTGATTATTCTTCCTTCTTTTCAAACTCTGATAGGATCGCATATTATTGTCTTATTTCAATAAGAATAGAATAACAACTAGTCGGAAGCACTTTACACTGTTTTAATATTACATAAAGTTTGTAAAACGTGTGAGGTGAAATTTTATTATTTAGTTAACATGCCTAATGAAATGAAGCGTGTTAGCTATATTCGTGAGTAAATCATAAAAATAACAGCCCCACTCATAGCGTGTCAGTGCTAAACATCTATTATTTGCTGTCGTACAGGATTTTGATCAGTTCATACCTGCACCTAAAGAAAGAGTAATATCAATTGAACATACTTTACTAATAGTTTTCTAGCAATTAATCTTACTTTTATAACATAAACTATTATATGAAAATATTTACGCTCATTACACTTATAGCACTCTCAAGTAGTGCTATGGCACAACAAAAGAAGACGGCAGTAAAAACTTATACTAAAACTGTAACGGTTACTGTACCTGTTCAAACTCCTCCTGCACCTTTAGCAGATACTACGATTGCCAGAGAGCAAGCAGAGACCTACTTTAAGAAAACGTTTGTCGAGGTTTATTTTAAAGACCCTTATAGCTATAAATTACTAAAATGTGAAGCTAAACCAGTAACGTTTAATGAAGCCTATACAGATAGTTTAAAAACTTCATCTGAACAGTTTGTATATACTGATACTACCAAAGAATCCGGAAAGTATCAAATTTCTAAAAAGGGATATGAAATCTATCATGCAAAGAATTTGGCTCAGGAAAAAAAGAAAAAGAAAAGCGAAATGTATCAGTCTGAATTACATTTAACTGGAATGTATAAAGCCGATATGGATAGCAGTGCAATGTTATTTAACAAATGGAAAGCAGACAGGGTAAGATATAAAAGTACTCTTGACGGTTTTACTGAGGAGCGCAAGTTACAAGTAGCGTATTATAGAATATATTTGGATTGCTATGCCAAAAATAGTGTTGGTGCTCAAATTTTAGGAAGATATTCTTTCTACTATAAAATAAACGTTGGTGCAATTAGTACACCAGTTAAGTACAACGATTAGATAATAGTTAGTTAAACTGAATATATAATGTCTTTAAAGTGGTTTTAAGTAGAGTAGGAGTGGTTAGGGGAATTAGCGCGAGATATAGAGGTGGAATTTATTGGATCTAAGGAGATTTTAACCTATTGCCATATACATTGGTTTTAAGCATATATATAAATGAGTAAGGATACAGATCGCTTTTTAGCACCTACAGGAAAGAAGATAAAACTTAAAGATTATAGTACCACGTATACCGGCGATCTGGATAAAGAGATCGGGAAAGCAATGCTGGCAGAGATTAAAGAAAAGCTGAGTGATTACCAGGAAACATTATATGCAGGAAATTCACGCTCGGTATTGCTTATTTTTCAGGCGATGGATGCAGGCGGTAAGGACAGTGCTATTTCGCATGTGATGTCTGGTTTAAACCCCCAGGGATGCCAGGTGTTTAGTTTTAAAACACCTACCGTTAATGAGTATGACCATGATTTTTTATGGCGTCATGAACTGGCGATGCCTCAAAGAGGTAGAATAGGTATCCATAACAGATCTCATTATGAAAATGTATTGGTGTGCAAAGTTCATCCGGAGTATATTCTTAAGGAAAGAATTCCTGATTATGATGTGCTGAAAAAGGTAGATAATGACTTCTGGAAAAAGAGATATGAAAGTATAAGAAACTTTGAAAAACACCTGACAGAAAATGGTACGGTGATTATTAAGTTTTTCCTCTATGTATCCCGTGAAAAACAGAAAAAAAGATTTCTCGACCGAATAAACGACCCTAAAAAGAACTGGAAGTTCTCTTCTGCAGATATTTCGGAGCGGGAGCTGTGGCCAAAATACATGACGGCATATGAAGAAGCGATAACTGAAACTTCGACGGACGCTGCTCCATGGTATATTATTCCGGCCGATAAAAAATGGTACACACGGCTGGCCATCAGCCAGATCTTTGAACAAACACTAAAAGATCTTGATCTTCAATCTCCGGAGCTGCCTAAAGAAGAAATGGCAAAGCTGGAAGAGTACAAGAAAAAACTATTGGCATAAGTATAACAATTTTGATAACTTCGCATCGCTTTTGGTTCCTGATCTATTTGATCAGGATTAAAAGGGAATACGGTGTAAATCCGTAACTGTCCCGCAGCTGTAAGCTCTATAACGGAATTCAAATCCAGCCACTTACCCATAAAAAAATAGTAGGGAAGGCAGAATTTCCGGGAGTAAGTCAGAAGACCTGCCTTTAGCCTTTATAATTTCATAGCTTTCGGGGATTGGAGCTAGGGGTGAGTGCTTTTGATGACGTAATCATTTCTTTAATCTGCTGTTTGCTGTGGGTAACCCTCACAACAACATGAATGCAAACTACTGTGCCTTAAAAGGCGCTAAATTTTTAAGGTATTTAACCTTTACACTGCTGTGTGGTGGATTTCTTATGCCTTCGGTATCCAGGGCTCAGTCTGACGTTAAAAAACAACTGAAGGAAGTTAAAGTTAAAGGAAAGATTGCTGACCGGCAGAGTCTAACTCCTTCACAAAAGATTTCTGTACAGGATTTTAAGCGTTATGCAGCAGATAATGTGGCAGATGCGATCAGAAACTTGTCTGGCGTTAACATCAAAGACTATGGCGGGATCGGTGGATTAAAAACTGTATCGGTTAGAAGCCTGGGGGCTAACCATACCGGTGTTTTTTACGACGGTATACAGCTCAATGATGCCCAGAACGGACAGGTAGATCTGGGTAAATTATCCTTAAACAACCTTCAGGAAATTACACTTTATAATGGTCAGCCAGATATTTTACCCCTTCCGGCAAGAGCCTTTGCCAATGGCAGTGTGCTCCTGATCACACCCTTAAAACCAGAGGTGAGCCCTGAAAAACTGCTAAAGATCAATGCCGGGGTCAAAGCGGGGTCTTTTGGCTTGTTTGAACCCATGTTACAATTGGATCAGCTCATCAGTAAACATTGGTCCTATAAGATCAACGCCTTTAATACCCATGCCAATGGCAGGTATCAATATAAAGTGGATGGTGATGGTTCTACAGGGACGGCCACAAGGAAAAATACAGATATCAATGCACTGCAAACAGATGCGGCCATTTATTATACAGATAAAGATTCCAGTAATTTTAATTTAAGGGTAAACTATTACAAATCGCAAAGAGGGCTGCCCGGGGCCGTAATTTTTTATAATGATTTTTCCGCACAGCGGCTTTGGGATGAAGACCTGTTTATTCAGGCGAAGTACGAAAAAAAATGGAATAACAGCCTGCAGCTGCTGCTGAGTTCTAAAGTATCACAAGCTTATACCCGTTATCTGGACCCTAATTATCTGAATGTTGCCGGAGAGCTCGACCAGCGTTATCAACAAAAGGAATACTACTTGTCTGCCGCCGTTTCGTATCGTCCTTTACCGGGATTGGAATTGTCTTATTCATCAGATGCAGCAGTTAATCAGTTGGCGACCAATGAATATCAATATGCTTACCCCGTAAGACTTACCCTGCTTCAGGTAATTGCAGGCAAGTATATCCTTGGCAGATCCAAACTAGAGGCCAGTCTGCTACAAACCAATATTCATGAGTGGGTAGACAGGGGTGCAGCGGCACCTTCAAAATCAGTGCTTTCTCCAACGCTAATGTATTCGATCAATCCTTTTCAGGAGCAGGGTATCCAACTGAGAGCCTTTTATAAAGATATATTCAGGAACCCAACTTTTAACGATTTGTATTATAGCAGGATAGGGTACGTAAACCTGAAACCAGAATATACTAAACAATATGATGCGGGGGCAACATTTTCCAGATCGTACAAGGGTAAGATCGCTTATTTGACGGTTACTGCTGATGCTTATTACAACAACGTAACCAATAAGATTATTGCGGTACCCAACAAGGATATTTTTAGCTGGACCATGACAAACCTTGGTAAAGTAGATATCAGCGGACTGGATTTATCAGCGAAAACTAAATATCTATTCAGTCGCAACTGGTCTGCATTATTAGCTGTAAACTATACCTATCAGGATGCCGCAGATGTTACAGATCCTTCTTCTTCCGTTTATCTGAACCAGATTCCCTATACCCCTAAACATACTGCAGCTGTCAATTTTGGGGTAATCCATAAAAGCCTTGGTTTATACTTTAACCAAATTCTCTCTTCTCACCGCTACTATCTGAGTCAGAATTTGCCTGAATATAACGTTCCCGGGTTTGCGGTGAGTGATGCTTCCTTCACCTGGCTATTTAAATTTTCCGGACTTCCGGTTTCGGCTTCTTTTGAAATCAACAATCTATTTAATCAGCCATATGTCGTGATCAGGAGTTTTCCTATGCCGGGAAGATCCTTCAGGCTCTCTTTAAAAGTAACTATCTAAATAAATAATATATGAAACCATTCAAACTCAATTATGTACTTTTTGCATTAATCATTATTTTCAGTTCATGCCGGAAGGATAAAGAAACAACACCAGATAAGCAGGATATTACACCTGTTCGTAAAGGTTTATATGTTCTTAATCAGGGAAATCAGAATAATAACAATAGTACCTTAACCTATTATGATTACGCTACCAAAGCGCTTGTTCCTGATCAGTTTTTTACAGCCAATAACAGAGGGCTTGGAGACACAGGTAATGATGCCGAAGTGTATGGATCTAAGTTATATATTGTGGTAGATGTATCCAATACGGTAGAAATAGTGGATGCTATGACTGCTAAAAGTATAAAACAGATACCATTTGTTAACGGCACAAAAGGCAGGCAACCGAGATATATAGTTTTCGATAAAAACAAGGCTTATGTTTCTTCTTATGACGGTACTGTAGCTGTGATCGATACTGCTTCTTTAGCAGTAGAACAATATATCACGGTAGGACGAAATCCGGAGCATATGGCTATTGCTAACGGTAAATTATATGTAGCCAATTCTGGCGGACTGAGTTTTCCTGATTATGATCAAACTGTTTCTGTAATTGACCTGACTACCAAATTAGTGTTAAAAACGATCACTGTAACAGAGAACCCTAATAGTGTAGCTGCTGATCAGTATGGGAATGTATATATATTATCAATAGGGAATTATGCTGATATTAGTCCCGCGATGAACATCATCGATAGTAAAACTGATCTGGTGACCAAGACATTTGATAATTTCCCCGGAAATGTGATGGCTATAAATGGTGATTATGCTTATATCGCAGGAACTGCATATGATGTAAACTATAATACAATCCCTGTTATTAAACTGTTCAATGTGAAAACAGCAGTTGTAGAAAGAGCTAATTTTATTACAGATGGCACCTCATTAACAACGCCCTATGGTATTAATGCCGACCCGGTTACCGGTGAGATATTTATCACTGATGCTAAAGATTATACAACAAATGGCGAAGTTTATTGTTTTAGCAGTGGCGGAGTTAAGAAATATAGTTTAACAACCGGTATAGACCCTGGTAACGTTACTTTAATTAATAAATAAAATCAATAAAGATCGTGTGTGTTTTGGACCCCTTTTACCAATTGGTAGAGGGGTTTTTTATGCGTTTTTTATTTCTTCACCAATTAGCGGAATAGTATTTTCATCCAGTACAATATCAAGGCGATCTGCCGTTGGATCGTGTTTATATAGAGGCAGGTCACCAGCTTCCACTTCTTCATCCGGAACTTTTTCCCATGCAGATTGATCGGCTGTTAAACGGATTGCACCCAATACACCGCCATAGTAGATCACTTTATAATATGCTTCTACAGGCAAAATAGTGAGGGTGATTTCAAGGCTCTCCACTTCAATTTTTATGTTAAATACTTCTTCCATGGCACTTTAACCACTATTAAGACCTAATTGTTTGTCGCAAATGATTTTATAATTGTTTTGAGCCCAATGGCTTTGTCTTTTTGACTTTTTATACTCCTTAAAAAACAAATTGAAAATAGATATGTTGAAAAGCTTCATCTATCAATCACATCATTATGGAAAATAATCAAAATTCACGGGACAGCTCTAACAACACACAGCCTACAGATGAACATGTTAAAACATTAGAAGGAAAGGAAGCTTTAGAAAAACTGAAGGACCTGGCTACCAAAGCAGAAACCTGTTTTTTCTGCACCAATATTAAAACAGGATTACCACTATCGGTAAGGCCAATGTCTGTATTACAGGTTGACGATGAAGGTAACCTTTGGTTTATGAGCATGAAGGACAGTCATAAAAATACAGAGATCGAATCAGATCCTTTCACGCATTTATTTTTTCAGGAGAACACTAATTCTGGCTTCCTGAATATTTATGGGATCACTGAGATCAGTACAGATCAGGCAAAAATTGATGAGCTATGGAAGCCTTTACTGAAAGTATGGTTTCAGGGAGGAAAAGACGATTATAATATCAGCTTGCTAAAAGTAGTGCCAACCAATGTATATTATTGGGACAATAAACATGGTGATATGATTGCTTTTGCTAAAATGGCGGCTTCTGTGGTTACCGGTAAAACAATGGATGACTCTGTTGAAGGAAACCTTGATTTTTAAGTTTATAAATGGACTGGCACTTCATTATACAATATCGAAAAGTTAGATTTAAGAGATATTGGATATTGAAGTGCCATTTTTTTTATAAAAACTACCTATGTGTATTGGTAATTAGGCCAAATAACTTCTATCAGCATAAGAAATCCATTTAAGATATGAGTTTTATCTATGGGATAGAAGGCTATGCTCAGTCCATATCACAACTAAAAATAAGTTGTTGTATGTTGGTAAATTGCCAACTATTTGTATATTTGTATTAGAGCAAAGAATTGTATCTGAAAATAAGTATAAAAATATTTTAGGTAACCTAAGAAATAAGAATAAATAGAATTATAAACAAAAACATGAAAATTATGGAAAACAAGAGATTCGAAGCCGGAAAAAACGCAACCGGAAAATTTAAAACAAACACAAATGAGAATCATTTATTTAAAAAAGTTACAGGCTTATGCAATTAAACACTCAGATTCTTTAAAAAGCCTATCTGCTTGGAAGGATATAACAAATAGAGCAAAGTGGAAAAAGAGTTCAGATATTTTACTTGATTTTCCTCATGCTAAAACTATCAAAGGTAATAGAGCAAGATTTAAAATCGTAGGAAACAAATACCGCCTAATCGTCGAGGTGGATTATGACGACGAAATTGTAGAAATACGGTTCATAGGAACCCATTCTGAATACGATGAAATTGACGCCGCAACCATCTAGTAGAATGGAAAGTCAAGGAGAAAAAATGATGACCCAACCGCAATGGTTTTTAATCGAATCTGAAGAAGATTATGATAAATGTATCGCAAGATACGAAGAAATAAAACATGCTTTAAAAGACTCTAAAGAACACAAAGAGAAGCTTTTATTGGTGCACCTTATTTCAGAATATGAAAATGCACAATGGAGTTTACCAAATGTAGATCCTGTTGAACTGATCAAAATTAGAATGCAGGACTTTGGTTACAAGTCTGCTGATTTAGCTAGAGAATATGGTGACAAAGGTACTGTGAGTAAAGTATTAAATTATAAACAGTCACTATCACTTACTATGATTCGAAAGTTCAGCGAGTTATTACGTATTCCTGTGGAATCACTAATTAAAGAATACGATTTAAAAGGGCACTCGAGTCCTGGTCTAGATATGTAAACTATCATACAATTATGGTTTGCATGTTTTTTGTAAATCTGAATTCATATGAATAATTATATCCGCTGGGAGCAAAGATTCTCGAATTATACAAGAGCATTCAATAGATTAAGAGATGCGGTTTTATTAACCTATGGACGGCAATTATCTGATCTGGAAAAATAAGGACTTATTCATTCTTTTAAATTTACGCATGAGTTATCCTGGAAGGTAATGAAAGATTATTATGCTGAACAGGGAAATACCGAATTACAGGTTCTCGTGATGCAGTGAGAAGTGCTTTTAAAAATGAGCTGATTACAGATGGAGAAGGCTGGATGAAGATGATAGTAAGGCGTAATATGTTTTCCCACATTTATGCCAATGAAATTGTAAATGATGCAGTTAATACTTATTACGGTTTATTTCAGGATTTCACTTTAAAATGTATAGTCTAATTAGCCCCGTCAATTTACAATCAAATTAAAAATGAAGATTTGATTGAGCATATAAACCGGATAGGGATAGTATTTTATACAAGGTAATCCTTCTATTTCCCGAATTTTGAAATATTATAACAAAATCGTGTAAATCTTTAGTACCCCTACAACTTATCTTTGTGTCATAAAATACAAAGATGTCAGATACCATTCAGCTTCAAACCGTTTCTTTACCCGTATTGGGGATGACCTGCGCAGGTTGTGCCTCGAGCGTGCAATCCATCATAGGCGCACAGCAGGGGGTAGAAACTGCAGAAGTGAATTACGCTACGCAACAGGTTAAAGTACAATATAAACCTGGGATCATCCAGCCTAAACAATTTCAAACAGCCTTACAGGCAATGGGCTATGATCTTATTCTGGATACATTTAATGGCAAGGAGAAACAAGAAAAAGTACAGCAGGAAAATTACAGTTCTTTAAAAACAAGGACCATACTGGCTGCAATACTTACCTTACCTGTAGTTATTATCAGCATGTTTTTGATGGATATTCCCTATGCAAACTATTACATGCTGGTATTAACTACACCTGTACTATTTGTATTTGGCAAAAACTTCTTCATCAATGCGGTTAAACAGGCAAAACATAACAGGGCAAACATGGATAGCCTGGTTGCTTTGAGTACAGGTATATCTTATCTTTTTAGTGTTTTTAATACTTTTTATCCGGAGTTCTGGCATACCAAAGGGATTCATCCGCATGTATACTATGAGGCTGCGGCAGTGGTCATTGTATTTATCATGCTGGGTAAACTGCTGGAAGAAAGTGCTAAATCAAATACTTCTTCTGCGATAAAAAAGCTAATCGGCCTGCAGCCAAAAACCGTGATCCTGATCGGTATGGATGGTGAAAAGGAAATAGAAATCAGTGCAGTGAAAGCGGGCGATCTATTGCTGGTTAAACCCGGAAATAAAATCCCTGTGGACGGTGTGGTGTATGAAGGTAATTCTTATATCGACGAAAGTATGATCTCTGGTGAACCTGTTGCTGTACTAAAAGAAGCAGGAAACAAAGTATATGCAGGTACGATCAATCAGAAAGGAAGTTTTAGATTCCATGCGGAAAAGGTTGGCGGAGAAACATTACTGGCACAGATCATTCAATTGGTACAGGATGCACAAGGTTCTAAAGCTCCTGTGCAAAAATTAGTAGACAAGATAGCAGGCATATTTGTTCCCGTAATCCTCTTTATTGCCATATGTACGCTGGGTATATGGCTGATATTTGGCGGAGAATATAAACTAAGTCAGGGTTTACTGGCCATGGTTACAGTGCTGGTGATCGCCTGCCCCTGTGCATTGGGACTGGCTACGCCAACCGCCATTATGGTGGGCATCGGTAAAGGTGCAGAAAACGGTATTTTGATCAAGGATGCAGAAGCTCTGGAAGTAGGCTATAAGGTAAATACAGTAGTACTGGATAAAACAGGAACGCTTACCCAGGGTAAACCGGTGGTCACAGGAATAGAATGGACAGCCGGGCATCGTGAAAATTCATCCATACTGATGGGCATTTTTTTAGCCATGGAGCAGCAATCTGAACATCCTCTTGCCGAAGCTATTGTCAGTTATATTCAGCAGCAGGAGATCAGCCCGGCTGTGATTACCTCTTTTAAAAGTATGACCGGAGCAGGTGTAGCAGCAATTTATGAGGGAGAAGTTTATCATGCCGGGAATGATAAAATACTGGCAGCTTTGCAGATATCAATTCCTTCAGAATTAAACGAATTGGCAGCCAGCTATTATGCAGCCGCAAAAACGGTCGTCTACTTTACCAATAACAGCGAAGTATTAGCCGTGATCGCTATAGCAGATCAGTTAAAAGAAGGTTCAAAAGAAGCGGTGCAGCAATTACAGCAGCAGGGAATACAAGTTTATATGCTGACTGGCGACAATACCTTTACGGCAGCGGCTGTTGCAAAAGAAGCGGGAATAACGGATTATCAAGCAGCGATGCTGCCTGCAGAAAAAGCAGATTTTATCAAGACTTTACAAGAACAGGGCAGGGTAGTGGCGATGATTGGTGATGGTATCAATGATAGCCAGGCACTAGCCCAGGCGGATCTTTCTATCGCTATGGGAAAAGGTTCTGACATTGCGATGGACGTAGCAAAACTAACGCTGATCTCTTCAGATCTCAGACAAATACCTAAAGCATTGAAATTATCAAAGGCAACGGTTAAAACTATCAGACAGAATTTATTTTGGGCATTTATTTATAACCTGATTGGCATACCTTTAGCCGCAGGTATTTTATATCCTTTTAACGGTTTTCTGCTCAATCCGATGATTGCAGGAGCAGCAATGGCACTGAGTTCAGTGTCTGTAGTCAGTAATAGCCTGAGATTAAAACTGATCAGGCTTAAATAGTAGTAACAGATAAATTATGGAAACTTTAAAATTTAAAACGAATATCAAATGCGGCGGATGTATCGCTACAGTAACCCCTTATTTAGATGCGCTATCAGGATTAGATAAATGGGAAGTGGATACCAATGTACCGGAGAAAATATTAACAGTAACCGCAGAAGATCAATCCCTGAAAAGCACTGTGGTAGAAACATTGAAAAAGGCTGGTTATGAAGCTCAATTGATCTGATATGCTGTTACATGTAAAGAATATGGTGTGTGACAGATGCATCCTGATCGTAAGACAGCAGATGGAGAATCTGGGCTTTGTAGTGGACAGCATTGTTTTAGGCAAAGTGTCGGTCACTCCTGAACCAGATCAGTTAAAGCTGCAGCAGATCTCCTCTGTTTTGCAGGTTTTAGGTTTTGAATTGATCGATAAAGACAAAGATCAGCTGATTGAGCAAATCAAAACGCAGGTTATAGAACTGGTGCATTATTCTGATCTGAGTATTTTAAAACAAAGCCTGATGAGTGTTATTGCAGAAAAGCTGCATAAGGATTATGTTTACCTCAGCAGGCTGTTTTCTGATTCGGAAGGGATTACCATTGAAAAATATATTATCCAGCAAAAAGTGGAGAAGGTAAAAGAACTTTTGGAATATGGGGAGCTGAACCTCAATGAAATTGCTTACCAGATGGGATATAGCAGCAGTGCTCACCTTTCCACTCAGTTTAAAGCGATCACCGGCATGCCGCCAAGTAAATATAAAGCGCAGCCTGCCGGTGATAGAAAATCTTTAGATCAGGTAAATTAGCTAAACTTTAAAGCGTTCAAAATATGCCCTGTCCAGTTCTTCCCGATGGTTGGGATGGGCAAGGCTGATTAATGCCTTTGCACGTTGTTTTAAGCTTTTTCCAAAAAGGTTTACTGTTCCATATTCTGTTACTACCCAATGTACATGTCCGCGGGTAGTTACCACACCAGCTCCTTCTTTTAAAAAAGGAACAATACGGGATATTCCTTTTGAAGTAATGGAAGGGAGGGCGATAATTGGTTTTCCTCCCGGAGAAAGGGAAGCACCGTGAATAAAATCCATCTGACCGCCTATTCCCGAGTACTGATAGGTTCCCATAGAATCAGCACACACTTGCCCGGTAAGGTCCAGCTCAATAGCAGAATTTATTGCCGTTACGTTTGGGTTTTGTCTGATGATACTGGTATCATTTGCATAAGAAATATCCATAGCCCTGATTCCCGGGTTATCGTTTACAAAGTCATACAGCTTTTTGGTACCGATCATAAAGGAAGTGATAGATTTTCCCCTGTTCAGCTTTTTTAAACTATTGTTGATTACTCCGCTTTGGATCAGCGGAATTACGCCGTCAGACAGCATCTCAGTATGTAATCCCAGGTTTTTATGGTTACCCAGATTTTTAAGTACCTGGTCTGGTATACCGCCAATACCCAGCTGCAACGTGGCGCCATCTTCTACCAGTGAAGCAATATGCTGGCCTATAGTGACCATTGC
>Ga0233344_1000021_pt1 | contig 34773 bp, 34 predicted proteins | sample GEONDECOMP281_FD_180697 | JGI IMG/M metagenome (GOLD analysis project Ga0233344, IMG submission 180697) | Leaf litter microbial communities from Shasta-Trinity National Forest, California, United States - GEON-DECOMP-281 | ecosystem: Environmental > Terrestrial > Plant litter > Unclassified...
TTTATCTACCGCCAATAATGTAATACCTTCTAGTTTCACTTCTTTATTTTTTAGGGCCCGATAGATTCCTGTTACCCTGGTATCCAGATAAGGAACCTCTTTTATATTTCTTGCAGCATCCGCGATCAAATAAGATCCTTCGGTATTTTTCTCCCATCCTGGAAGCTGTAAAGTATATACCATATCCAGATCAGATTTGTTGATTTCTAATAAAGCTTTGTACCAATTTATATAGAGTGATATGGAATCAACCAACCCTTGTTTAAGCTCCAGCACATTATTGATTCCCTCTTTTTCCAGGTATTGGCTTCCAGATAATAACATAGCCAAAGTTTCTTGCCGGTTTGATTCGTAAACGGGATTAAAAAATTCAGAATATACTTCTCCTACTGCCCAGCGCCGCAGTACTTCATGCCGGTCTATTTTTTCTATCAATTTCATAATGCAGCTTTTGTTTGATGATACAATTTACCAAGAAAAGAAGGTAGTATCTTACAAGTAAAAATTTTGGGACTGTTGTCCTTTATGAAATAAAGAGAAAAGAAGAGACTGTAAAGGACAGCTAACTCCCGGCGACAAATTATCTTTGCAATTAGAACCAAATTAAATAATGAAATTAAAACGTTGTTTGCTCATTCCTCTCCTCTTAATAATTGGCTGCCTAAATATTAAAGCCCAGATTACCCAAATCCCCTGCACTTTCCAGGGAAAACATCTTTTTATAAAAGTCCAGACTAAACAAGGTGATAGCCTCAACTTTATTTTCGACACCGGGGCCACCGGCGCATCCATAGACTCTGCAACAGCGGAGAGAGTTGGTATCAGCAAGGAAAACCGACAAAATGTATCTATTGCAGGCTCCGGAGGCTCTCAATTTTATACAATGGCCGTCAATCAAAACCTAAAAGTAGGATCTGCAGAACTGAACAACATCAACCTTGTCCTGGTTAATCTTTCTTCCTTATCTGCCGCAGTGGGTTCCAGGATAGATGGTATCATCGGCTATGAAATTTTAAACAACTATGTCACACAGCTGGACTTTGACCATAAAAAACTATTATTATATGATAAAATACAAACTGCAGATACCAGTGGATATACTGGAATTCCCTTTCAATTCAATAAAGACGTACTCATTCCCCGCTTTCCAATTTCTATAAAACTAGCCAATGGAGAGTCTTTTACAGGCAGGGCGATGTTCGATACTGGTAATGCCTTTAGTTTAATTGTGAGCACTCCTTTTAGTAAATACCACGATTTTAAGAGTAAAATTGGAGAAACCACGCAAGTGCAGGGAAGAGGAATGAACGCTTTTACCCAAGACCAAATTGCTACGATCCAATCCATGTCTTTTAACAATTTTAAATTTGATCAGATGGCAATTCGGTTAACTATCAATGACCAGGCAGAGCCAAAAGATGGTTATCTTGGTATCCTTGGAATAGAAGTGATCAAACACTTCAATGTGATCCTTGATTATGCAAATAAGAGAATCTATTTAAAACCTAATAAACTTTACTCCACTGGTTTCAATATGGAAGGTGCTAAAGGGAAATGGGCTGAAGAGAGCAAAGCTTTCCTGGAAAAAAACAAAAACAAACCTGGTATAAAAGTAACCCCTACCGGATTACAATATAAAGTAATAAAAATGGGTAAGGGCCCTAAACCAACAATGGAAGATAAAGGCAAGGTAAGTTTACACTATGCAGCAACATTATATAATGGACAAAAATTATGGAGTACTTATGATGATGGCAAACCCTGGGAACACAATATGGATAAAACTTTTACCGGCCTTAGAGAAGCTGCATTAATGATGCCAGCTGGTTCCAAGTGGATCATCTATATGCCAGCTTCTGTAGCTTTTGGAGATTCTGGTTTTGACCGCGTTCCTGCCGGTGCAGCAATCATCTATGAACTGGAAGTACTAGAAGTGAATAAATAATAAATACCAAACCAACCTATATACGCTGAGAGGCCATTGCATTGCATGGCCTCTTTTTTTTCTTACTATTTCAGATCAATTTCAAAAATAATTTCTTTAAGTTTGGTATACAGATTATATTTTTCACAGTAAATTTGTTTATTGACGATAGCACCAGGTGAAGGCTGTGAGATAATTTCCTTAATGTCTGCAACTATGGAAGAACTATCCAAATCTAGTTTTCTAAAATACCTTTCATCATATACCTCGCTTACATTTGGAGCGCCATCATAAATGGGTACTGTATTGCACAACACACAATCAAAAAACTTTTCTGAGATATAATTCTTTTCATGCGAATTCTCTATAGCAATGGAATATTCATAAGGTAAAAGTCCTATATGTTTATATTCCAGCTCTCCCTTATACCGGTCATCGGGTATATTCCAACCGCGGCCAAAAATATCAATATCCAAATCAGATCTTAATATTTCCATCAATACATTTAACCGCTTCAGGTAATTTCCCCATTGAAAGTGATGAGATGAAACAATCATGGATATTTTCCTGTCTTTTTTAACCTTTTCTACACCATCATAAAAATGATGATCTACCCGGTCATGATAAAACATAAAAGAAGGAGATTCAATTACCTTCCTTCCTAATTTCACCTTCCAGACCCGCTCGAATAGTTCTTTATCATGTACAATAAGATAATCACTGTTGGTTAATGAATTCCCTCTTCTAAATGCCTCACTAAAAGTAGGTTCCTGGATCACCGTAATTAACTTCGCTCTGTTATTGTAATGCCCATCTGCCCTATTAAAGGCTACCGCATAATCATAATCATTACCTATGGTAAATTCTATATCATTATCGTAAACATCATAATTCGCCCTAAAACGGGACAACAACTTTTCCGACACCTCATAGTCGGAGAAAAATTTAACCTTCATTTCACCTTCATATTTTGATCACTAATATAAATAATAGCCTATTCGTTCCAGTCCAACAGCCGATTATGGGACATTTGTCTGGGCAGTGAAAATAATATTTAGGGACATTCTACTCTATCAATTTAACCGGATCTATATAATTTGCTGAATAAAATTAACTCTATGGATCAGCCTTTAGTTTCCTGTATTATGCCAACAGCTAACCGGCATAAATATATTCCCTTATGTATTCAAAACTTCTTGCAGCAGGATTACCAACCAGTAGAATTAGTCATCATAGATGATGGTAAAGAATCTATCGCTTCCTTATTGCCAGATGATCCACGCATTAAATATTCCTATTCTACTGCCGCTAAATCTGTAGGTCTTAAGCGTAATGAGGCTTGTGAAAAAGCCAGCGGGGAAATTATTATGCACTGGGATGATGATGACTGGCATGCCAACGATTGGGTGAGTAAACAGCTTTATTTTTTACTAAACTCAGGAGCTGATATCTGCGGTATTGAACACGTACATTTTTTTTCAGTGATCACTGACACCTTTTGGAAAGGTACCGCATTAAATAGAAACAATCCTCATTATAGAGGTTGGCTCAATGGCGCAACATTAGCCTATAGAAAATCCTTTTGGAAACAGCATCCATTCAAAGACCTCAAAGCCGGTGAAGATGACGATCTGTTAAATACCTCAGGAGCTACACTTTTTGCGCACGATTATATAGATGGTTTTGTCGCCATATTACATCCAACCAACACTGCACCTAAGTATTTTGAGAATCCAATCCATAAAAAATCTAACTTAAATTTTTAAAAAATCAGTAGTCATTTATCTTATTTTAAATAAATAATCGCCACTGTTTATTTTTAATCTAATTTATATTCTGTTATATTATTTTGCAATCTTCATGCCTTCTCAAAAGAATCCTAACCAGATATATTATTTAAAAAACCAAATGATGCAATTTAAAAATAAGGCATTTTTATGCTTCCTTTACTTTTCCATGTCAATGGCTTGTTATGCACAAAACCATTCATTAGCACCAAAGCCTTATGGTGCATTACCTACTGAAAGACAATTAAGATGGCATGAAATGGAAATGTATTGTTTAATTCATTATACACCTACAGTCTTCCAGGATAAAGAACGCGGATACGGAGATGCTTCTCCTTCCCTATTTAATCCTACCAATTTTAATGCTTTACAAATTGTTAGTGCAGCCAAAGCAGGAGGCTTTAAAGGGATTATCTATGTAACCAAACACCATGATGGTTTTGCGATGTGGCCGACTAAAACCTCTCCTTATAATATTAGCAATGGTTCCTGGAAAAATGGTAAAGGCGATGTGGTTAAAGAATTTCAACTGGCTACACAAAAAACAGGAATGAAATTCGGAATTTATTGCTCTCCGTGGGATAGAAATAATTTAAATTATGGTACGCCAGCATACATTGCCGACTACCGTAATCAGCTAAAAGAGTTATATACCAATTATGGAGAACTATTTATGAGCTGGCATGATGGTGCCAACGGAGGTGATGGATATTATGGTGGTAAAAACGAAACAAGAATTGTTGATCCGGGCACTTACTATGATTGGTTCACTACCTGGAAAATAACCAGAAAACTGCAGCCACGTGCAGTTATCTTCAGTGACATTGGTCCGGATGTTCGCTGGGTAGGCAATGAAGAAGGCCATGCGCCAGAAACCAGCTGGTCTACCATTACCCTGAAAAGTACAGACGGCAGGCCCCCAATGCCAGGCTTTGCCAGTACAGAAAATTTAGGTTCCGGCAACCGTGGCGGCAAAAGCTGGGTACCTTTTGAGGCAGATGTCCCACTTAGACCAGATTGGTTTTATCATGCTAACGGGGACGATAAAGTGAAATCTGTGGAAGAATTATTTGAAATTTATTGTACATCCGTAGGTCGTGGAGGATGCCTTGACCTCGGCCTTTCACCAAATACCGAAGGTGTACTGCATCAAAATGATGTTAAAGTCCTGGCTGCTTTCGGTAAATTATTGAAACAGGTATTTACCTATAATTTAGCTCAGGAAGCAAACATTACCGTTTCCAATGTACGCGATAAACAGCCAACATTATTTGGAACTGCCAATTTAACAGATAAAGATCGCTATAGTTACTGGGCAACAGATGACAATATTCATCAGGCAACCGTAAATTTAAACTTTAAAAAACCGGTTAAATTTTCTATTCTGCAATTGCGTGAAAACATCAAATTAGGTCAGCGTATAGATAGTATAAAAGTAGAAACGTTTAAAAATAACCAATGGATATATTTAGCAAAAGCCACTAGTATTGGCTCAAACAGAATCATTCGTCTTCCTCATGTCGAAAATACAGAAAAAATTCGTATTCATGTTTATGCGCCTATAAGCATCACATTAAGTGATATAGGGCTTTACTTAGAACCAAAGACAGAAAAAATGTAGCCAACCACATTTTATCTCCCATATTTATATGGGTTCTCTAAAGCGTACCGGATGGTACGCTTTATTTTTGAGACAAAATACCCAAAAATTGGAATCATTTGTCGGTATATTAACCTTAAAAATGATCTGATGGATAAGATAAAAATCATTGAGGCGGGAAATGAAATTGGTTTGGGAGGGACAGAATATGTTATTCAGCTGTATAGTAAATATCTGGACAAAGAACATTTTGAAGTATTGGTAATAGGTGTACACAAAGGTGGAGAACGCGTAAAACTCATTGAAGATCTCGGTATTGAAGTTGCTATCTTGAATAGTGATATGACATTGCTGGCAAAATTACTAAAGGAGACGGATGTATTTCACTGGCATGGTGATGGCACATTAAATCCGGCAATTTTTGATGTAGTAAAGGCAAACAGGCCAAGAATGGTCATACAGACCAATGTATTTGGTGCCTATCATCCATCTCCACTTTATGATACTATTGATTACGACTTATATGTCTCAAAAATGATCCTGATCAGACGGATGTACACCGATCAAAATCAAGAAAATAGCTATTATTCAAAGAGGAAAGCTTTACATAACCCAATAGATACTGATCATATCAATAGCTTAATGCCTTCGAATAATCAACTACAACAATTCAAAAAGGAAAACGACCTATTAGATTACTTTATTATAGGAAGGATTGGACGAGCAGATGAAGGCAAATTTGACTTCATTACCTTAGATGGTTTTGCCGAATTTGCGAAATCCATACCGAACGCCAGGTTTTTATTAGTGGGCGCTACGCTCAGTATGGTTAAATATGCAGAGGCATTAGGCATAACCAATAAACTCATCGTTTTTGAAAACACTCCGGATCTGAAACAACTTTTATTTTATTACAGGTCAATGGAGATCTTACTTGCCGCAAGCCGTATTGGCGAAAGCTTCGGAATGGTGATCGCAGAAGCGATGACAGCAGGCACTCCAGTTTTAACCATTAGCACCCCATATGCTGACAATGCACAAGTTGAAATCGTTGATAATGGAAAAACAGGTTTAGTTGTGGAACGCAGCATAGAAAAAATAGCTGCCGCGCTCCAATATCTGTACCATCAAGAAAACGTAAGAGTATCCTTATCAATTGCTGCAAAACAAAAGGTGGAAAATGAATACAAAGCAAATCGCATTGTTAAAAGTCTGGAAGAATTAATTTACCATCATTTTCAAAGACCGATCCCATATCAGGAAAAATCATTATTAACAGATTTCTCCCAGGAAATCATTAACGATTACATCTATCGATGCTCAGATCTTTGGGAACCAACAGAAACTAAGATTAACGAACATAAATAATATCTTATGAAAATTAAACTTACTCATCCTCTAATATCGTGTATTTGCATAACTGCTAATCGACCTCAATTATTATTACGGTCAGTTATTTGTTTTGATGCACAAGACTATCCAAACAAAGAATTAGTCATATCTTATCCTGAAGAAGATGCCGTTACAAAAAATATAGTTAGGGAGATCATCAAACTATCCGGGTTAAATATCCTATTAGTAGAAAGAAATCAGACAACTCCTTTAGGAGTAGCTCAACATGAAGCGATAGTAAAATGCAACGGAGAATATATCTGTATTTGGGATGATGACGACTGGTATCACTACAGAAGGATAAAATTTCAGTACAACAGTTTAAAAGTAAACGGAAAGTATTATGAAGCTAGTATTTTAAACAGACTGATGATCTATGATACGACCAAAGAAACGGCATATATTTCCGCTTTTAACAAATGGAACAGCACTCTACTCTGCAAAAAATCTATTATATTACAATACTCCTATGAAGAACATCAATTTATACAAGACAAAGAAATTATTGAATCCCTGGAATCAAGAAAACTCTTACTCCAATTAACCAACAGCCAATACCTTTATTTATTTATTTATCATGGTGATAATAGGTTAAATTATTCAAGTTTACTAAATATGGTTAGCGAAAGCACCACACTAGATGAGGAATCGCTGGAATGGATTAAGAGTATAGTGGCAACTAACATTCAGCTTATAAATTCCTCAAATGATACACAAGAGTAGGTGTTAAAATTTATACTACAAATAAATAAGGAATGAAAACTGAGTGATCATCACTTATGACCCATTTGCCCCAATTCATTCCATACTATTTTCTCTATTTTTATTAAAAAATGAACTTATGTAAGAGGCATGCTTTTATGAGAGAACATGGCATTACAAGGAAATGGATAATTGGAATTAATTATTAAAAAGCAAGTAAAGACCATAATAAATAAATTACGAATTATATTTCGAAATGAAGTTCTTGTTTTTTTAGGGATAAGCCGAAAACCCTATAATAGAGTAGGTTTAAATAAAGTTTTTTGATGCTTTTTGATTTATAAAAGTATTCTATTAGTATGGCTAATTATTGGTATGCCTATGTAGGCCCAGCAACTCCTTCTATTCAGTTCATTTATCCTTCAAATTACGTAAAAACATCTATACCAAATTGTGAATTTAATGATAAATTTCCGTGTGCAATTTATGCTCCTGCAGTTCCTGGATTAATTCCTGGATCATTTTCAACTCGATTAAAATCTTATATTGCAACAGGTACTGCTAGTGCACTTGATCAGCCAGCAGGAATCGGTAAACTATACTTTTATGTATCATATATTTAAAATATTCAATATATTTTAAAAAAAAATGAATGTTGTGGTTGAAGCCACTCGCTAAGAGTGGTTTCAACCAGTTTAACTGTCGTAAAGTTCCCAGTTTATCCCCAGACGAGGGTTCCACTTTTTATTATAATAGGGTATCTCCTCTACCATTAATTCATTCCTTCTTTCTTTTGGTTGATTCTTCAATGTACGACTTTCCAGGTGTTCAACAAAAGAAGAAGAAACCAACGCATGAACAATTTTTAATACAAACAAAGTATTAACATAATCATTATCCGAGCCCCAAAACTCTAGATTTTCATCCAGTTGCCCAGTTTGTTTAAGTAATGCACGCTTAAAAAAAATACACCATCCGGCAACTTCATAGCGTATACGGTACCCGGGATAAACACCAGTGTTTTTCTTGAATCCCATTTTCTCATGATGAACAGGACAAAAAGGAGAGGCACTTTCCAAATCATAATATTTCGAAAATGCATTTAACATTTCTGTTGCCCAAAGAGGATTAAAAATCAAGTCATTGTTACAAATGCAGATGTATGGTGACGAAGTCATATTAATTCCAATATTCATATATCGGTGATAAGTAAATGGCAAATCCGAATAAACTGTTTTTGAATGCCGATACTGATAAGGTCGTAATCCTTTTTGCGATTCAATCACTATAATATTGAATCTAATAATTGTATCGTCCTCTGAAGAGAGTAAAGAATCTATACAATTTTGAGTCACCTGCTGAAGTTCTTCATTTTGGGCATAACTCAAAATAATCATATCTATTTCAGTTTTGCTTTCCATAAATTTTATTCGATTTTATCATCAACTTTTATTTTTTTTTAAAACACAAGTTAAGAAGAAAATAAATTTGTAGCACATCGGTTTTAATTAGGGGACATTTGCCCCTATCCTGCCAACATCATTTTCTCTAATTTTATTAAAAAAACAAAAAAAATCATGAAAAGATGGTACGCTTTTATGGGAGACGATGATCCAACAGATCTAGCACATTATTACAGATTAGATCAGCCAAGACCTTTTTGTTTATGCGGAGACCGCATCTGTTCTGTTTACATGGAAGATACGGGCCCCCAACCTACAATACCACTTTCTTCAAATCTCCAAAAATATGTTAGAGCAGCATTGGCTACAGAAATGATGCAACCTGATACACCCTATGATGCTAAAAAATATGTCTACCTGCATTGACAGCTAAATAAATACTTGTATGCCTATAAGCCAGCCACTAATTTCCTGCATCTGTATCACCAAAGACAGAACAAATCTCTTGCAAAAAGCAATTCTTTATTTTCAGCAGCAGAATTATTCAAATAAAGAACTTGTGATCTCTTATCCACTTAAAGATAAATCTACGCCGGCGTTAATTAATCAAATACGATCTACATCATCAATTAATATTTTAGAAATAGAACGAGATGACAAAGAGACATTGGGTAATGCCAGGAATCAGGCAATTTCGAAATGCCATGGAGAATACATCTGCACGTGGGATGACGACGACTGGTATCATCCCAGTCGCTTATCCTATCAATTTAACAGTATGCAAACTAAAGGAAGGGGTTATCAAGCTTGTGTTTTAACCAGGCTAATTCTATATGATGCAACCAAAGGAAAATCTTATCTCTCCTTTCCCTACACATGGGACAATAGTATGCTTTGCAGAAAGGAAATAATTTTTCAAAATCAATATTCTCACCTAAACAAAGGTGAAGATACTCATATTATTAAATTCTTGGATTCCAAAAAACTACTCTATTATATAGAGGATCATCCTTATCTATACATCTATATCTATCATGGTAACAATGTGTGGAACTATGCCCATTTTGAATACTTTTTGAAAAAAAGTGACTTATTAAGCGAAGAGGATAGCGCACTTATTCATAACTTATTGAAACAACCTGTTGAATAACAATTTGTTTTTAGGGACAAATGCCCCGGCAGGCCTTCCTTATTTTCTATATTTTTATTTAAAAAAAAAAGAAATTTATGGAGAATCTACCTTTAGTATCCTGTATAGTTCCGACTGCAAACAGGCAGAAATTTCTTCCGCAGGCAATTAATTATTTTTTACAACAGGATTATCCAAATGCAGAGTTAGTAATAATTGATGATGGATTAGAGCCTGCTTATCAATTCATTCCGGATAATCCCAAAATTAGATATTTTTACTCAGAACCTATTGGTACTATTGGAATAAAAAGAAATAAGGCCTGCGAAAAATCAAATGGCGAGATCATCATGCACTGGGACGACGACGATTGGTATGCTCCTGACTGGATCAGTAAACAAGTTGAGGCGCTGTACACAACAAAAGCAGATATAACTGGATTAAATAAAGTTATCTTTTATTCTCCTTCTGTAGAAAAAAGATGGATGTATGAAGATAGTGATCTGGACAAACCATGGTTATGTGGAGCAACCATGGCATACCGTAAATCTTTCTGGCAAAAGCACCAATTTATAGATATTCAAGTTGGCGAAGATTACGATTTTGTATGGAACTCAAATGCGAAAGTCTTTGCGCTTGATTATCCTCATGGATTCGCTGCTGTTCTCCATGCTTATAATACAAGTATTAAACCTGTTGAAAACCCAAAACACAAAAAGAAAGCTGTGGGATGGCAAATACCAACATAATAAACTCAATCATGAACACTCCTTATGTATCTTGTATAATGCTCACTGCAAACCGGCCAAACTTTGTGCCCATAGCAGTAGAAAATTTCTTAGTCTCTAATTACAGAAATGCAGAATTGATTATAGTAGATGATGGAAAAGAATCGGTCAGGCCTTTGATCCCTGACCATCATCGGATTAAATATTTTTATGAGGAACCCATTGGTACAATTGGCAAAAAACGCAATTATGCTTGTGAAAGATCATCAGGTGAAATTATTATGCATTGGGATGATGACGATTGGTATGCGCCCAATTGGATGAGCAAACAGATTAAATTCCTGGAAAGTTCTGGTGCTGATATTTGTGGGTTAAACAAAATCACTTTTTACTCACCATTAGTCCAAAAATTTTGGTCCTATGCAAATCCTGATCCTGAAAAGCCATGGGTAGCCGGAGCCACACTAGCCTATTACAAATCATTCTGGGAAAAACATCCATTTAAAGATATACAAATTGGCGAAGATTACGACTTCGTTTGGAACAGTGGCGCCAAGATATTTGCTCATGATTTTTATGACGGTTACATTGCCACATTACATGCAAACAATACCACACTAAAACCTTTTGAAGATCCTAGACATAAAAAAAAGAGCGCTTCAAACTGGATGGATGTGGAATATGAGGGGAAAACCGAAAACCCTGAAAAAGAGTAGGTAAAATATTTAAAACATTAAACTATGCCATGGTATCAATTTATTAACAATGAACTGGATATTTGCGATCCTGATAGTTACTATATTTTAGAAAAAGCTCCTGCTACGGCAGATGGTTCTTATCTCGCCGCAATTTTTGCCGACGAAATACCAAATGATCCTGAACAACGTCCTGATCTAGAAGGAACACCTGGATTATTGTTTTATATCATTCGGGCATTAGCGAAAGGAAAAGGACAACCAGTATCAAACTTCCCTCCAGTTCCATTAGAAGTGAGAATGTCTGAAATGCCTGCAAATGGAATCCCCAGAATATATAACGCAATAGAAGAAAACCAGTAAAAATGTAATCAATAAATTTCTAATTATACATTGAGCTGAAATTTATCATTTTTTTTTAAAAAAAAAGGGGAAAACTGAAAACCCTGCAATAGAGTAAGTTTAAATTAAAGTTTTAATGCTTTTTGATTTTTATAAAAGCATAAACATATTATGGCAAATTATTGGTATGTATATTTAGGACCAGCAACTCCTACTATACAGTTTCTTTTCCCTTCAAATTATGCTAAAACATCTACACCCGCAGGTTGTAACCCAGGCCATGAGCCTTGTGTAATTTATGCACCTGCAGTTGCTGCTGGATTAATACCTGGATCTTTTTCTACCCGACTTAAATCTTATATTGCAACAGGTACTGCTAGTGCATTAGACCAACCAACTACTGCTAATAGTAAATTATATTTTTATGTTGCATCAATCTGATTTTTCAAAGTAAATGTTTTAGAGACACCTGACCATTGTAAAAAAAAAAATCATGCTTAAATTAGTATTGTTATTGATACAGATATTATAATTCATACAAAAAGCATTAAAACAATGCCACTGGCTGCAGCAGTAAAAACTATTGAATTAAAATAAATATTATCAATAGAAAAAGGGAGAAACCGAAAACCCTTTAATAGAGTAGGTTTAAATTTAAAGTTTTCTAATGCTTTTTGATTTATAAAGGCATAAACATATTATGGCAAATTATTGGTATGCATATACAGGACCGGCAACCCCGACTATACAGTTTCTTTATCCATCGAATTACGTTAAAACCTCATTACCAGCAGGCTGTGAACCAGAGCATTATCCTTGTGCAATTTACGCTCCTACGGTTGTTGCTGGAGTAATTCCTGCATCTTTTTCAACAAGATTAAAAACTTATATAGCTAGTGGTACATCTGCTGCGTTAAACCAACCAACCGTAGCTAATAGTAAATTATACTTTTATGTTGCACTAGTTTAATTCAAACTCTGATTTTAAACATAATTTGAAATCACAAACGATGTATCGAAATTAGATACATCGTTTGTGATTTTCAAACTATTTAAAAGTCAATAATTTCAGTAAAAATAATTCTATCAATTTCACGTTTTTCAACCTTCATCTCTAATCCATTCTTTTGTAATTCAGAATTTATATTGTCAAAATTTTTCAAAAACATAATTTTCTTTGGCAATGATATTTGCATATTACTCTCATTAATTACAAAGGGATTTTCCTGATTTTGATTTAATTTATTAACTAAATCATCTATTGAAATATTATCGTTATTTTTATATCTATTTTCAATATTAATCACAGATATTTTTTTTGATTGTTTAATCAACCAAACCTTTTCTGGTCGTCTTTCCAGGCGTCCACGAATGTTTAACAATCTATCTAGATCCTTAATCATAGTTTGATATACTTTTATATCAGTTTGTCCAGTATCAGGATTCAGTGATTCAAAACAAAACCCATTTTTTCTTATCCAATCTTGCGAATATCCGAATTTAGCCTCATATACATATTTGGAACGTTCCTTGACTTCCCAAATAGTATAATCTGAACTTAGTGTTAAAGTAGGTAGACTTAAGGTATTTACAGGATTTAAATTTAATAAAATCGTTGAATAAGCAGTATAAATACTAGAATTTAAAATATATGCTCTCACTGTCTTTTTCTCATGATCTCTTTGAATACCAAATCCCCCTATCAATCCAAAATAATTAACACCCTCCTTATAACCAAAAATAATTGAATATTTTGCGATTTTAGTCTTAATATCGATCTTATCACTATCTAAAATTAATAATGGCTTTGAATAATTAAAATTAAAAAAATCATTCCTTAATGGCCAATTTAAAGGTTGATTTGCTGTCAATGCCTGTTGAATATGTTCTTCACTAACATAATCCGAACCAGTGATTGCTATTACTTTTCCTTTATAAATCCAAACTTTTAACCCATATGTATTGGATTTAAAATAAGCTGAAAGTAGCTTATCTTCTACCACAGAGGATAAATTTATCTTTTTGAGGAATTTATTCTTATTCCAAAAATTTAATGTGCTCTTTTCATTTTCTATGGTTACTGGAAGTATTTTAATATGATTACCAAATTTTCTCTGTAATGAATCCATTCGAGGCATTTCTAAAATACAACCTCTGCAACCCGTTCCCCAAAAATCAAGCAATAATAGTTGCTTGTTAAAGTCACTAATTTTAGCTGAATGAAACTTAGAATTAATGATCTTAGAAATTATAAAATCAGGTACTGTATCACCAATATTTAAACTATTAATTGACTGTGCGATAGCACTATTAAATATTATACTATAAATACATATTAGCAACATGTATTTTCTTATCTTATTAATTATAAACATTCTGTTTCTTTAAGATTTTTCAACACTTGATTTTAAACTAAGAGTGACATACTATTTAAATCAAATACTTTAACAAACTAGTGATTTGTGTAATCAATGAGCTGTTAAACTACTAAATTAATTAACGGGGATTTTGTTCTATTTTACTATTGATAATCACTTCATTAGGTATCAATAACACATATCTAAGGTCGTTCGGAGGTAAAGTATATTTAGTTCCATTAATTTCCCTTGTCAATGTTTTTGCAAATCTTGAGTCATGATTTAATCTGCGGAGATCTGTCCACCGTAAAGCCCGCATCACTAATTCTTTTCTACGCTCAGTCAAGATCAATGATAAAGCATTATCAGCTGTTGATGCACTTTGATCTATGTAAGTATCAGTTATCCATCTGCTCTGTAACAATGTATTTAAATCTGCCATTGCCGCGTTAGTATTACCTGCCCTAGCATAACATTCCGCTCGTGTTAAGTATAATTCATCTGTAGATAGTCCATTAAAAAGGGTTGACGCAGTACTTGGCTCATAATTACCAGTAAAACGATAAGTTAAAGTGTCAATACCAGAGTTTTCCTTGAAAAATATCTTCTTTCTCAAATCATTAGAAGCATAAGAATTTATTAATGTCGAATCAATTTTTGCCAAATTAGTACTTGAAGGATCAGCGCTCAATGCTAGATTAGGATACGTAATTGAATGAAATATCTCTTCAGTATTACCAAACATCGGACTAAAAGGAGTATCTGTTGTCGGGTCTAAGTTGTTGAAATCAATCAATTCGCTATGCAGATTTAAGGCTAAATTAGCATTAATTAAGGCATTAGTATAATCTTCCATTGACAAGTAAGTTCTTGCTAACATCGCATATGCCGCTGCTTTATTAGGCCGCGAGGAAACGATTGAAGTCGGCTGCAGTAATTGAGCAGCCGTCTGCAAATCTTGTATAATTTGTATATACGTCTGAGCAACGGTTCCTCTGGAAGATATACCATTTACATCAGAGCTTAAACGCAATGGAATACCAAGATCTAGGGTAGCAGTTGCTGGCAGATAAGGCTTTGCATATAGTTGTGCAATTTGCCAAAAAGCAAAAGATCTAAAAAACAATGCTGATCCTTTTAAATTATTCAAAGTAGTTTTATCAGTAGTACCATTGGTAAGTTTAGCAACAGTCTCTAATATCAAATTAGCCTGATAAACTATCTGATAGCTCGATTGCCACTGCGTTGCTGATGCCCGCATTATACTAGCAGACCATGTGTATAAGCCCCGGTCTTCTACAGTTAATGAATTGTCCAGGTATCCACTACTTGTGAGGAAATAATCATCAGCGGATGCTTCACCATCACTTGGATAATTAACATTCATTAAATTATAATTATCAAGTAACAACTGACAATCACTAGCAGTCTGAACTAAGCTCTGTGAACTTGAAGATTTGATATCAAGCCATTTCTGACACGAAGAATACATGCCCAAGGCAATTAAAATAATGATTAAAAAGAAAATTTTTCTGAATTTTAATCTTATTGGTCTTAAAAATATCATTTTTATAAAATTAAAAATTAGCACTTAAACCTAGCGAATATGTATGCGGAAGAGGATAATCATTGGCATCTGGATCTATCCCTTCTTTATTTGCTGTCCAGATCACACCTAAATTTGAGACACTTGTAAAAATCCTGGGATTTTTAATAAACCAGTTTTTATTCTTGAATACATAGGAAAAATTAACCTCCTGAAGTCTTATATTATCTCCTTTTAGCACATTGATGTCTGAGTAATAATAAAAGGAATCCCTATAAAGACTTGAAGGATAGGTTTCAGAAGGCACATTAGTATGTAACTCATCGCCTGGCTTTTGCCAGCGTTTTTCATAATCACCTGATTGAGGAATTCCACTATTTAGTTGATTATACGCTACAACTGAAGAAGAACTTCTTCTAAAATAATAGCCTAATTCATAGCGTAGATTTACAGATAGCTGAAATCCGTCATAAGTAAAATTGTTCCGTAAAGAGCCATAATATACCGGAACAGCAGATCCAAAATAATGAGCTGTCGAACCGTCCAACCTTTCTACATCAGAAATATTATTAACACCAGAAACATCGGTGGACATTACAACCGTCTTCCCATTAAAGTATCCCTGAGGGTCACCAGTATCATGATTTAAACCTGCCCAACGATAAGCAAATAATCGTGTAAGGTCTGATCCTACATTATAGTTTGGTGAACCTTCAACTAGTTGATATGCTAAATTAGCTTCTGGCTGATACAATTTTGTAACTTTAACACGATTATAACTAAATAAGAAGGAACTGGTCCAACTAAATAAACGGCCTTGGAGATTGATAGAGTTAAGTGTAAAATCAATTCCTCTGCCTAGAAGATTTGCAGTATTATAAGCAAGGACATTATAACCTGTTGTTGGGTCTATAGGATTACTATCTATTAAATCAGTTGTTACTTTTCGGTAATATTCAATACTGCCAGATATGCGATTATTACGAAATCCAAAATCAAGTCCTAGATTAAGTATTCCTGTTTTCTCTGGTCGCAATTGATTATTAGTTGCCTGATCATCTGTAAAAGCATAGAGTAAATTATTTGGCCCATTAGATTGAATATAATTTATTAATGGTCGGGCACTGACCACAGCGTTTACATTTCCATTATAGCCAAAGGTAGCTCGAAATTGTAACTTTGGAAGCCAATCTAATTTGTAAAAACTTTCTTGTGTAAGATTCCAGCTGCTTCCAAAAGAATAATAAGGAGTTCCACCTTTGTTGGTTCCTAAGCCAAATTGACTCGACTCGTCTTTACGAATACTTCCCGAAAAAGTGTATTTTCCTAAATATGTATATGCAGCGTTAGAATAAAAACTTATTGTTCTACTCTTACTATCAGAAATACCTCCACCTAAATAAGGTAATTGTGCAGAACCTGTTCTTTTTGAAGTACTGTATAATAATGGAAATTGATCTACATAGTCTTGCTGATTATAACTTGCTAAAGTTTCTGGATTATATCCTAAGTACTGTAAACTTACAGAGCGACTGTAAAACTGGCCAACATCTGCTCCAGCAATTGCATTTAAGTTATGTTTATCTCTCCAATTTTTATTAACATTGACCTGCCCTCTTAATGTTTGGTTATGACTTGTTGCCTCGGTCGGTAAATATATTGCACCGTATGGTAACTGCCGATTTAATGAAGAAGAATTAGTATAGGAATTAATTAAATCTCTCATATAAAATGACTCTGGACTATAATATCTATCAAATCCACTTGTTCCTAAATTATGGTTATAGGCAATATTAAATGAAAGTATAGGTGTTAGATTGTAAGTAGCTCCCACATTAAAGTTTATTCCTCGGCTAATTGTCTTATAATAACCGTCCTTAATATCTTCCAATGGATTATAATTTAAAGGCAATAGCTTATCTCCAAATGTAGTTGACAATAAATTCAAGTAAATTGGCCTATATTTAAAGGGTATATTAGTGGGGCTACCATTAGAATCTACCAAACGCGTATAAAGATATACACCACCACTACTTCCTATCGTAGGAGACAAAACATTCTGACCTGCTTGATCACTAGTATTTTGCTGATTATAAGATATATTCGCCTGAATATCTAAATTCTTTAAAGGATGATAGGAAGTACTATAATTTAGAACTATTCGGTCGGAATTAGCACCAAGCGTATTTTTTAAACTATTACTATATCCTGCGGATAAGTTAAAAGACATTTTTTTCGAACCGCCGTTTAAAGAAAGCGAATAATTTTGATTTACCGAATTACGTAAAAAATAATTAGTAAAATCCTTACGTACATCATTATTACGTAAAGCATCAATTTGCATATTTGCCTCTGAATTTGTTATTTTCCCTAATTTTTGCGCATTTAAAATCTCGGTTACAGGGGACAGTGCTCTTTGCGCTTGGGAAACATTAGTAGGATCTGCTACAACTCTTCCAGCTGAATTAAAATTAAAAATTTGCGAATTGATATAATCAGATGTACTCATTTTGTCTTGGTAAAACAAATCTAATTTTTCAGTAATATTCATATTACTATTAAATGAAATTTTTAAAGGCTGATCATAATTCCCTCGTTTAGTTTTAATAACAATTACTCCATTGGCAGCTCTGGATCCCCATATCGAAGCTGCTGCTGCATCTTTTAATACAGTGATACTTTCTACATCATCTGGATTGACTAAATCAATAGAATAGGGACTCGCAATACCGTCTATTACAACTAACACTTGTCCACTATTATTAAGCTCAGAGGAAAAATTTGGAGTCAATGTATTTTTTCCTCTTATCGTTAGATTAGTGATAGGTGAAGGCTGCACACCTGCTGCGGAATTGTTTGGTGTCAGGTTTTCATTAAAGTTCATACTTGTTGTAATCCCTTTCAACCGATTCACTAAATTTGGATCAGTACTATGTTGTAGCTGCTCTTTAGTGATTACTTCAAAAGAACCAGTTGCACGTTCTTTTGGTAAATCCTGATAACCAGTACTCACTACATTGACTTCTCCTAAATTATTATCTCCAACAGTAACAGAAACTTGGATTTTATCATTTACATTTAAACCTAGAAGACTAATTTGTTTAGAGATATAACCTATATATGAAACCTGCAAACTACTTCTTGAAGTAGCAAGGATCTTAAAATCTCCAGTACCAGAAGTAAAAGTAGACCTCCTTCCCCCGACAATTTTAACCGTGGCTCCTACCATGGGTCTACCCTTTTCATCTGTTACTTTTCCTCTGTAAATAATTGAATCCAGTGGGTCAGTAATTTTCTGAATTTTAGTTTCTATTTGATTAGACTTGATAACGATACTACTGTCTTCTATAGTGAAGTTTAGTCCTTTATTGATCAAACATAATGTCATAACCTGATCAAGTGATGTTTGGTTAAAGTTAACGCTGATCTTTTGATCTGCATTGAGTTTTTCAGGTTGCCACAAAACATCATAACCTGTTTGCACCTTAATCGCTTTAAATATCTTTCTTATAGAAATAGCAGGTTTATTAAGTGTAAGCTGTTGACCATACGTCTTGGCATTAACTTGTAGCACCCCCGCAAGCAGTAAAATAAAAGATAATCGCATCACCAGTAAAATTTTAGCCAGCTTGCCATTACAACATGCTGAAGATTGAATATAAAATTTCATACTTTTGTTTGCTTGGTTTTGCAGAGAAAGATGACGGCTAGGTTGATTTCTCTGCGATTAGTAATTGGTTGTTTTAAATGTTATTACAAAAACCAAGATGGTCAGGGCTGTTTCAGCAGCCCTGGCCTTTATTGATTTCCTTGTAGAGTAGATTTCACTTCATCACCAGAATAGACCTCCCTTCAATATTAAAATGAACAGTCTCTGTTAACTCTAACTTTCTTAAGACCTTAGAGATTTCACTATATTTAGAAAGTGTACCACTGAACAATTGATTCTTACTATCTTCTGACTCATATTCAATATCCACATCATACCAGCGGGATATTTTTTTTAAAACACTTTCTAATGACTCTTTATCGAAGACAAAATAACCGTTCTTCCAAGCTGTAGCGTCTTCTACATCAACTTGCTCCACAGTAATACCTTTATCCAAATTGCTATCCACTATCGACTGCTGACCGGGTTTGATTATTTTCGAAGATTTATTTTGCAAATCAATTATCTTAATACTACCCTGTAAAAGGGTTGTTTTAACTGCTTTTTCGTCCTCATAAGCGGTAATATTAAAATGAGTTCCGAGCACCTCTACTTGTTGCAAATTACTCGTTACCAGAAACGGCCTGGCTTTATCTTTATTAACTTCAAAATATGCCTCTCCTGTTAATTCTACACATCTATTTTCTTTGCCAAAAGCTACAGGATATTTAAGAGATGAAGCCGCATTTAACCAAACTTTTGTTCCTTCTGATAAAACAACTTGGTATTGTCCACCATTAGATGTGCTAATAGTATTATATTGTATAATTTTATTATTTTCTGAACTTCCAGCGTAGATCAATCTTCCCTGACTACCTTGCCATATATGTGTCCCTGATTCATTGGCAATTTCTTTTTCTGTAGAGTCACCTAGAGAAATTCTGGAACCATTTGAAAGAATAAGTATTGCCTTGTTACTACCTGGAACTATGTGATGCACGGCTAAAAGCTTTTTTTTGGTAATTTGTTCATGAGAAGACAAATAAATATAAATACCAACGCTTAATAGCATCACAAAAACTGCTGCAAACTGAAAAATATATTGTTTATAAAATGGAACAGGTCTTATATCTACTTGTAAGATGAACTTATTAATCCCATTTTTTATTCGATCATGAGCCAATTGTACTTCTGATTCCTTTAGGGAATTTAAAATATCCGGTCCTTCAGAAAACATTTCATAATAGTCTTCCAAAATTTTGGACTGTTTTTCATTAGCACTACCATTAAGATAGGCTTTAATCAGTTTTTTAAATTCTTTATGAGTTGCTGATCTTTTCATTATACTACTATAGTGTAGTTAATAAGATCAATGTCCTATGGAACAGAAAAATATTTTTTGGGTCATATGCCTTTTTATTGATTTATATATTATCATAATTTAAGAGTAGTGTTTAATTGAGTGATAAATACTTAAATAAACAAAAGGGAATGCTGAAAACCTCATAATAGAGTAAGCATAATTTAAAGTTTTTTAATGTTTTTTGATTGATAAAAACATTAAGTAATTATGGCTAATTGTTGGTATGCATATTTAGGACCAAGTACTCCTACAGTACAATATAATTTTCCTTCAAACTACTCAAAAGAATCTTCTCCTAGTGGTTGTTTTTGTGTAGGTTGCGATCCTTGTGCTATCTACGCGCCTTGCGTATCTGGATTAATCCCTGGTTCATTTTCGACACAATTGAAATCATATATTGCAACCGGTGTAGCGACATGTACATGCCAACCAGCAGTTGCTGGTGCAAAAAAGTTTTTCTACGTAATAGATGAATAGAAATTAATTTAATATAAAATGTTACTCTCAAATATGGATTAGCCCATTTTTGGGACACTTAGTCTCCGCTTTTTTACTTATTAATTTAGATAAAAACATAAAATATGAACGAACCATTAGTATCCTGCATCATGCCAACGGCAAACAGACAAAAGTTTATTCCTTTTGCAATTGACTACTTTTTGCAACAGGATTATCCCAATATTGAACTGATTATTGTTGACGATGGATTGGAATCAGCCCAATACCTTATTCCTAATCATCCACAGATCAAATATTTTTATTCAGATTATATTGGCACAATAGGGATTAAGCGAAATAAAGCTTGTGAAAAAGCAAATGGTCAGATTATTCTGCACTGGGATGATGACGATTGGTATGCGTCTGATTGGGTAAGCAAACAAATAGATGCATTGGAAACATCAGGAGCAGATATCACTGGATTGAATAAGATTATTTTATATTCTCCGACAGTAGAAAAAAGATGGATATACGAAGACAGTGATTTAGAAAAACCATGGATCTGTGGTGCAACCATGGCCTATAAAAAATCTTTTTGGGAAGCTCACCCTTTTAATGATATTCAGGTAGGTGAAGATTATGATTTTGTGTACAATACTGGAGCCAAAACCTATGCTATTGATTATTTAATTGGTTTCGTGGCTATTTTGCATGCACATAATAGCAGCATAAAACCTGTAGAGAACTTTAAACATAAAAAAATAGCCGAACCCTGGAAAAAACCGGCTTCTTCTTGAAGTCGGCATGCAAAGTAATTTAGAAATGACGCAACTGCCATCCAACCGGGTTAATGTTATCTAATTGTTTAATACTCGTATTTGTAGAATGAATGACGGCCATAAAACCTGCCGGATAATTAAGTGTATATATTGTACCACCAGAATTTAAAAGAAAGTCAGAATCCTCACCAACTTGTAAATCAACAAAATGGTATTTATACCATAAGGATTTACGATAAGCAAGGGTTGCACCACAAAGCCATGGCTTTATAGCATCAGAATTTTGATAGAAAAAACTTTGCTCGGTAAGCATCGAAAAATATTTTATATGATTTAGACCAGTAATATCTGCACCAGATGTTTCTAAAGCATTTACTTGCCTGCTGATCCAATCCAATTCGTACCAATCGTCATCATCCCAATGCATGATAATTTCTCCTTTGGCTTTTTCGCAGGCTATATTGCGCTTTATACCTATGGTACCCAAAGATTCACTAGAATAATGAAAATGTACTTTAGGGTGATTAGGAATCAAATCAAGATAAGGTTCAACTCCATCATCAATAATAATTAACTCTGCATTTGAATAATCCTGCTGTAAAAAATTGTGAATAGATATCGTTCTAAATTTTTTTCTATTGGCAGTAGGCATAATACAGGTGACCAAAGGTTGATATGACATAATACTAATTTTAATTGTTTAATGATCTATTCAAAATAAAATTATAGCTTATTGTAAGAAGATAAGGAGACAAATGACTCGAAAACTCATCAACCATTTAATTATCTCCCTTTCTATGTAAATTGATTATTGTAATCATATTTATTTTCAAACTCATGCTAAATACTATTAAAACAGAAATTGATATTATCATTTTAAGCTATGCACATAATAATCAATTAAAGCAAACCACTATCGATGGTATTAACTTTCTTATCGCTTCAGAAGATCCTTCAAAAATAAAATTCAATATAATTGTCGTAGAATCACAACAGGAGCTTAATGGCTATCAATACAATTACACCAAGACAATTTATCCCGAACAAGCTTTTGGATTTCATCGCTACATGAATATCGGTATTGATTTAACAACTGCTCCCTATGTGTGCTTATGTAACAATGATTTAATATTCCATAAAGGCTGGGCTTCCGAAATACTAAATTATATGCTTGAGATGCCCGATTTAATGAGCGCCTCCCCAATTTGTACACTGGCCCAGCCTTATATTGGATTTTCTTTGAATAGCGGTATTAAAACCGGCTATCGTGCTGGATTTGAAATTGCAGGCTGGTGCCTTTTTATGAGGAGAGAAATCTTTAAGATTATGGGAAGACTAGATGAAAATTATCTATTCACCAGTGCAGATTATGATTATGGAAATACACTAGCTGTTTTGGATTTAAAGCATGCTTTAATTACATCGTCGATGGTGGATCATTTAAATAATACAACGGTCAATACTCAGGACCAAATTAGGCAAGATGAGCTCAACTCACCGGAATTTTATTATTATAAATGGAGGCATCGGCTATTACCTCCCCTGGCTCCATTAACGAACTAATCCATGATTATTTTAGGGCCCTTTGGCCTTTTTTTTACTGCATAACCCACCTAAATTGGTCATAAATTAAAACAAATAAATTATGAACCCACATCCTTTTATTATAATTATAACCGGATTTCTCGTTTTACTTTGGGCTTATGCATCCTTATCTAAGCTATTTAATTTCAATAAATTTAAACATGCAATGTCTATTCAGGTATTTCCTCCATGGATAGGACAAATTATGACTTATCTGGTACCAACCGTTGAACTAGTGATTGTTGCACTACTATTAATTACACAAACAAGATTATTAGGAATGTACGCTTCGATGTTTCTAATGGCATTGTTTACCATTTATGTTGGTGGTGCAGTTTTTAAGATTTATGAGCGCACTCCCTGTGCCTGTGGTGGTTTATTTGCGAGAATGAAATGGAACAGACATTTTAAAGTGAATATTATACTCACCATAATTGCACTTGCAGGAGTGCTATTAATGGAGTTATAATTTCACAATTGGATTTATATTCTCTATATATTTAATACTGGTATTACTTTCATGCAGACCTGCTAAAAAACCTTCGAAATAATCTAAGGCAATTACTTTACCACCTGAGTTTACTAAAAAGTCAATGTCCTCACCAATTTGCAGGTCTGCAAATGAATATCGAAGCCATAAGGACCTTTTATAAGCTAGCGTTGCCCCACATAACCAGGCTAAGTCTAGTATCTTGTCTTCATAAACAAAACTAAAATTTGAATTGAAGGAATATAGCATAATTTTATTTAAGCCAATAATGTCGGCATCAGTAGCTATTAAACACTCCACCTGCCGGCTGATCCAGTCTGGAGCATATAAATCATCATCATCCCAATGTACGATAAATTCACCAGTCGCTATATTGCAAGCCATATTACGCTTAGTACCAATAACACTAACACTCTTAACATAGAAATACCTGATCTTAGGATCTTCTGTGATAAATTCACTACAGGGTTCAATTCCATCATCTATAATGATTAGTTCTGCATTCGGGTAATCCTGTTCTAAAAAACTCTTTATAGCAAGTGTGACGAATTTTTGCCGGTTTGCAGTAGGCATTATACAGCTTACCAAAGGTTGATTTATCATAATTATACAATATTATACTATAAAATTAGCAGGAATTGATTTGTAAATCAGTGTCAACTGTCCCTTAAAACAGCATTTTATAAGACTAATTTAGATTTTATAATATTACTCGAAATGACCAGGAAAAATAAAACTGAGATTGATATCATCATTTTAAGTTACGCTCAATCCCAGGAATTAAAAGAAATGACTATCCATTGCATTGATTCATTAATAACCTCAAAAGATACTGCGTCAATAAATTTCAACATACTTGTTATAGAATCATATAAGGAAATAAAAGGCTATCAATACCCATATACAAAGACTATTTATCCTGATGAACCTTTTGGTTATCACCGTTACATGAATATAGGTATCAAACTGACGTCATCACCATATGTATGCCTTTGCAATAATGATTTGAACTTTCACCCTGGCTGGGCTTCAGAAATATTAATACAAATGACACAAATACCAGACTTAATGAGCGCCTCTCCTCTCTGCTCCATTGTGCATCCTGAGCTTGGGGTACCTTTAAATAGTGGAATCAGAATTGGCTATAGGGTAGGTTACGAAATTACAGGCTGGTGTCTTTTTGTGAAAAGAGAAATATTCAAAAAAATAGGCAAACTAGATGAAAATTATAGATTCTCTGCTGCAGATCATGATTTCGCCAATACATTGGCATTGTTAAACATCAAACATGCCTTAATTACTTCTGCAGTAGTAGATCATGGCAATAGTAAAACACTTAAAACTCAAACCAAGCAAAGGCAGGATGAACTCACCAAAGGAGTACTTTACCATGTTAAAAAGTGGAATTATCGTCTGTTACCCAAACCAGACAATTTATAATTCTTTTTCATTTGTCCAGGTTACGGTATTCATATTTTCCAGATGTTTAATACTTACATTATCAGCATGTAAACCTCCTATAAACCCATTAGGATAATCTAGAGGAAATATTTTACCACCAGAATTCATTAAAAAATCAGTGTCTTCACCTACCTGTAGATTAGCAAATTGATATTGCTGCCATAATGATTTCTTGTAAGCCATCGTTGCCCCACACAACCAGGGATGGTCTTCATCTTCATCCTCGTACACTAAAAACCTATCTGAGGAGTAGCGATGAAACGTCACTTTATTCAAACCAGTGATATCAGCATCTGAGGCATTTAAATTTGCCACTTGGCGACTGATCCAGTCAGGTGCATACCAATCATCATCATCCCAGTGCATAATGATTTCTCCATTAGCTTTTTTACAGGCTATATTACGTTTGATACCAATTGTACCCAAAGGGGCCGTATATTCATAAAAGATCTTTGGGTTATCCGGAATTAAATGAATGCAAGACTTAACTCCATCATCTACGATAATCAGTTCTGCATTTGGATAATCCTGATGTAAAAAGTTTTCAATTGAAAAATTAATAAATCGCTGCCTGTTTGCAGTCGGCATAATACAGCTTACTAAGGGATAATCATTCATTCCCAAAATTAAAATTTCCAAAGCATTCACTTTGTACCAGAAGTCCCGTAAACCAACAGATAAGGATTGTATTTTAGTTTTATGATTCCAAAAATTGAAATTGACATCATTATATTAAGCTATGCTTATAATAAAGAATTGAAACAAACCACTATTGATGCAATCAATTCATTGATCACTTCAGAAGATTCGACAAAAATAAATTTTAACATAATTATTATTGAGTCACAGCAAGAACTTAACGATTATCAATATGCCTTTTCAAAAACTGTTTATCCCGAAACACCATTTGGTTACCACCGTTATATGAATATAGGAATTGATTTAACATCGTCTCCATATATTTGTTTATGTAATAATGATCTGATCTTTCATAAAGGATGGGCTTCTGAGATACTAAAGTATATGGAAGAGATTCCTGATTTGGTGAGTGCTTCTCCAATCTGCTCTATAGGACATCCATTTATGGGGATCCAAGTAAACAGCGGCATTCAAGCAGGCTATCGCATTGGTTATGAAATTGCGGGTTGGTGTTTATTTTTAAAAAGAGAAATATTGCTTTCCATAGGCATATTAGATGAAAATTATCGGTTTTCAGGTGCTGATCACGATTATGCAAATACTTTAGCAGTAATGAACTTAAAACATGCTTTAATTACCACATCTATTGTAGACCATGCATATAGCAAAACTTTAATGACCCAAAGTAAGGAGCGACAAGATGAACTAACAAAAGATATCATCTATAATGTTAAAAAGTGGAATCACCGCCTTTTACCGTAGGTTATTATTTATTAAGCTCTATTTAGCAAATCACTTAAATGCAATAATTCTTCTTCTGCTTCAAATACAGTAAAGTATTTTTGAGTATCTTCCTTGTATAAATTATAACAATCATGGGTTATTGCTGTTTTTTCTTTGGTACCAGCAAGCCAGATTTCCCAATAATACCTAAATTCCCTAACTATTGGTTCTTCGCAATGGTCAATAATATAACTTGCTCTAGCATACCAGAAATTATACCTGATCCATCCTTCCCCGATCCCAAAATAAGGGGTCAGATTAGTATCTTCATAGGAAGGAAACAATCCTATTTTTTCAACTTTGACATCATTAAATGCTTCCATATTTCTGCGCCAATTTTCAAAAGTTCCCGTTAACAGAGCAACATCTGCTGGTATCCGCCATTGAACATTGTAACTCATTCCTTTTGTGTGCATATATAGTAAAATGGATTCTGGATCTTGTTTGGCTAGATCATAAATCAATTTTAAGCCTGGATATTCAAAATAGTTTTCATTGGAAATACTGATCCTCGCCTCCCTGCAAATCTGTCTTACAGTTTCAATGACATCTAAAAAAAGATTCTCTGTATCTGTAATATGCACATATAAATCTACTTCATCTAAAATCCCATAGCTTTTTAGCTGTAAAAGTTGATTAGAGACAATCTCTTTCCAATTGGATTTTCTATTGATATAGGCATAATAAACGAACTTAATCCGTTTTTCTGTCAAACCTAAATCTATAGTGACGTCTTGTTTATATTTATCTTCAATGATATTATAAGTTCTGTTTTCTGTCTGTATTTGCAAAAACTTTCTCTCTTCTGGTTGTGGGTTTCCAAAACATTGATTAAAGTCAATATTTATGGGAATAGTAATTTTTCCTTCTGAAAGAAATTTTTTAGCTACGAGCGCAGTTACCTCGTTTACTGCCAAAGGCTGCATATGAATATCAAAATAACCATAAATTGCTTTAAAACTTAACTCATCCATATTTTGTTGATTCTTCTTTATATATAAAAATCAAGAAAAATATAAAAAGAAATAAGGACAGGTGACCCTATATCAAACAATCAATTCTAGCTAAATTAACAAGATAATTATCTCCTAAATATGCCAATAGTCTACGTAATATGCCCAGATTTAGCTACTCCGTATGGAGGGGTGATGAAGTTATATGAATTAGTTGACACTTTAAATGCAAATCATATTGAAAGCTTTATTATCCATGATGATAAAAATTTCAAAGTTACTTGGTTTCATCATTCGACTAGAATTACTGATTTTAAATCGATACAGGTTGAAAAAGATGACTTGCTGATTTTCCCTGAAAATTATGGAAGAATTATCCTTCATTTTTACCCAGGAGTGAAAAAAATAATATTTAACCAGAATACATTTTATGCTTTATTACCATTTGAAGATTTAGAATATGCAAAAAAAGTTTACCTACATCCGGATATTGTTCAGATTATAGTAGTTTCAGACCATGACTTTAATTTTATGAAGTCCTTATTTCCAATGGCTAAATTAAGCAGGATTACGTTAGGTATAAATGAAAAGCTATTTTATTACAATACTCAAAAGAAGAAACAGATCGCTGTGATACCAAGAAAAGCTACCGAAGATTATAACTTACTATCTCAACTATTAGCATTAAGAGAAGATTTAGGAGAATATACCATCAAAATTATTGATCAAGTATCCATTGAACAATGTGCCGAAATATTACGTGAATCAGAGATTTTTCTATCCTTTAGCTATAAGGAAAGTTTTGGTTTGCCTCCGGCAGAGGCTATGGCTTGTGGTTGTATTGTTATTGGCTATCATGGGCAGGGAGGAAAAGAGTTCTTTAAAGAAGGTTTAACCTATGCAATTGAACCTGCTGATATTCTTACTTATGCAAACTGTATTAAAAATGTAATTGAGCAGTTTAATGATCATCCGATAGGAATAAAGGAAACTGGGAGGAAGGCCTCCCAGTTTATTCTAAAAAAATATTCTTTAGCTGAGCAAGAAAGATCAATATTAGCGACAATAAAACCTTTTTTATAAATTCATGCGTGTTTCAGTTTGACCAGATTTGTCATTTAAGCTGGAATAGTAACATAAAAATAAATTTTGGCATTAACAATAGCAGGCTGCGCATACCCAGAAGCTACACCAGCGTTTATATAAGATTTTAGTTTATTTGAAAAAGATCCAGGAATTAGTCCAACAAAGGCCGGTGCATATATTGTACAAGGCACATCGCCAAACTCACAATAGTCAGGGAAGGAGGTTTTACGATAATTCGAAGGATAATAATATTGTGCAGACCCCAATCCAGACTGAGGTTGGCCGATATAAGAATACCAATAATTAGCCATAAATATTTATTGCTTTTATAGATCAAAAAGCATTAAAAACTTTAATTTAATTCCTACTCTATCCAAGGTTTTCGGAATCCCTTATTAACAAAGATTTGCCCTAAATTTAGTCAACGTCTAATGATAAAAATATGATTTATACACATTACTAAAAAACCCAAGAGTAACAAAAAATCATCAATTAACCACTGTATATAATCTTTACTTAATAATTTCCAATTTCACCGGACCAGTCAATCCAGATGGTTCAAGTGTAGAATTGAGAATATATTTACTGTAATCAAAATATGTTTTCCTTTCCTCTACAGGTAATTTACTATCTCCGATCAATCGGTTTTGCCAAGTATTGACTACTTTAATTTCTAACTCATTATTACCGCTTTTAAGCGCACTTGTAATGTCAACTTGATATGGCGCAGTCCATATGCCTCCTACTTCCATTCCATTCACTATGACCTTTGCAATTGCCTTAACCATTCCTAAATCAAGAATTACTCTTGCGTTCTTATTGAGTGCTGTTAATTTAAAATCTTTTTTATAATATGCTATTCCTGAATAATATTTAACACTATCATTCTGATTCATTGTCCAGTCGTCCAATTGTTTAAAAGATACTGGCCTGGAAGGCCCACGCATTTTTGAATCAAAATTAACCATCCAATCACTACTTAGATCAATTGTTTGCTCCGGTTTTGGATAATTTTGCTGGTCACTTTGGTTGCTGTGGCTATGTTTTCTAAAAACTACGAAAACACTTTCATAAGGTGCAAGTTTTAAATTAACTGTAGTTGTTGTGGATGTTTGGTGATATTCAGGAAGATCGCGTACCTTCCCTGTGGTGGCATCCCATAGCTCAGGACTTTTGCCTATAATACGAAACTCAGGGCTAACCTCCAACGGTTTATTTTTTTGGTTGGAAAGGAAGTAAATCGAACTATCTTCCAATTGACGGTGTATAAACAACACTGAATCAGCAGGAGCTGTTTTACAATCCGGAATGATTTTAACCAGTCTTAGTGCATCTTCCAGACTCATACCATCGATAACCATGCCTTTACCAAATTTATTCACCTTTACCGATGATCCATTGATCTTACCCCACAATTGAGCTGCTAACTGCTGAACTTGCTCGTCGGCTTTTCCATAATTTTGCAGACTCGGTGATCTGGAAGGCCGGGCTCCCATCACTACCGCTCCCTGCTCCACCAAAGTTTTAATTTTCAGTAATAATTCTGGTCTGATAGTTTCTAATTTTGGTAAAACCAAAATATGATATTTCATGCCGTCGGGTAATAACAGTTGACCGTCTTTTATGGTCATCCTTGTTTTAATGACCTCTGCGTTAATATAATCAAATGAATACCCTTTCGGCAATGCAGGATCCTGCACACCAGTCATTTTCGGTGCATCTTCGCTGATAAAATAGGCTACATCGGCCACATATTTCCCCTGCTGCAAAAGTAAGTTACAGCGTTTGATATATTTCAGAAACACATCCATATCAAAAAACCAGGTATTTAAGCGGTTGAATTCACTGCCAAACCAGGAGTTTAAACCTGGATAACTATCTTTTGGCTGCTGAATATATACATGCAACAATGTATTATTGATCCCCTCGGTAAAAAAACGGTCCAGACGTTGTTTCATAGTTGCAGGGTATCGTGAATAATATCCTGCTGCACAAGTAAACGATTCACAGGAAACTTTTTTCTTTCCGTAAATATGTGCACATGATGATGCGGCTCTATTTTCTATCGCTCCTAATTCTCCCTCACTCCAAAACTCTCCGCTTACTTCATCAGACTGCCCGCCATACTGTAAAAATTCTCCGGGGAAACCTCCGTGTCCATAGTTTTCCAGCCAGGTAGTAAGCCCGTGCTGATGGCTAACTTCTCTCAATCCGCCTACATATTCATAGGCAACATTATCGGCCACAAAACGCCTGATGTCCCATAAAAAACGATCTGACTGGTCGGCACTGCCTACTACCTTGCCACGCATTACCGGGATATAAGGAACAGGATCATATCCATAACGTTTCTTAAACTTTTCAACTTGCCCGTCAGTCCAGTTTTGTCCCCCAGTTTCATAACTATCTTCAACGGTTACTTTCCAGGTCTTCCGGTCGGCCGCAGGAATCCTCTTCATGATTTCTCCTAAAAAAGCATCAAAATGATTTTTAATATATTCTTTGCTCATTTTATCCGTTTCCAATCCAGTTCCTTCAGGCGTAGCAGGGGCATTCGTCACATTGGTGGTCGTCATACCACTACGTTCAATGATCCAATTGCCAGCCGGCACCTTCCAGTTTAACGAACCATCTTTCGATAAAAATTTAGAAATATCTACTACTTTTTTAGGATCAATTACATCATCATGGTCTGAAATAACAGGCTGTGGTGACCACTGATAGGCTGACCAATATACATAGGAATCCTGCCACATTTTAGCCAGTGTTTTTTCCGCATAACTTTCGATCATAGGGACAGCAGAAAACTTAATTTCAGCAAGACTATTATTTAGGCTTACTTTAGTAAATACAATACGAAAATCTTTACCGGTTGTAGCAGGAATCGAAATTACTGCAGGCCCATATGGCTTAAAGCCACTAGCCAAAGAAGGATCTGCACGATCAATCATAAAATGTCGTACAGTTCGATAAGTATTGTTAACCTTTAACTGGACATCACCTTCCATTTGTCCAGGAATCTCTGCGGTATAAAAAATCACACTACGGGCAGTATAAGCTTGTTCTGTAATAAAATCAATAGTAAAAGGTAGTTGGTTTGGCAAATTAAGAATAGTATTGCTATTGTCATCTGTTAAATTATTTAAATTTTCAAGAGCAGGGTTTGAGACCAAATGTAATTTTGAATTTCGAATATCAGATCCAAAATCTTTAGGCGCTGGATAGGCAATCACTTTTACATCCTGAAAATTAACATTCGGTTTATCCAGTGTTTTATGAATTATAGCAGGGCCTTTCACCAGAAATTCTGATGAATTGAGATAGCGCATAGAATGTTCAGGCTTAACCCATGGGCCACCGGATTGGCTCCAACCAGGACAGTTAAATATACCAATTTCTATTCCTAGCCTGGTTGCTGTTTTAAGAGCAGTATGCAAGATATCCCACCATTCATCTGAAAATAATTTCACCTTACCATATGGCACATCTTCTAAGCCCATGTTTCCTATGAAAGCACGGTTAATGCCCACCTTTTTCATCGCCTCCAGGTCTTTTATAACTCCTTGTTTAGAAATGTTGTCAGAAAGCCAGTACCAGTAAACACTGGTTTGAATAGAATCAGGAGGGACTGCGAAACCTGTTTCCAATGCTGCCATCTTTGGTATAGATTTAACCTTAATTTGTGCGTTTACTTTTCCAATAATACATATAACCAATAATGTAATATAAAAAAAATGGGTCAAGGAAAAGATAATTAATTTGTTAGAATTTTGATTCATTTCTACTTTTTAATAAGTTTTTACTTCATTTAGTAATTAAAAGTAACAGAATAAAGCCCATTAAAAAACATGATTTTTATCTTAAAATTTATTTGAAATTGCTAAAATGATTTTTTATTCAAGCTAAAAGCATAATTAAAAAAATAAAAAAAAATCAGATATTCTAGTAATATCTGATTTTAGTCAATTGATGCTATTTTTTCACACAAAAATTGTACATGAATTATGTATCTTATAATTCCCAATAAAAGTTACACGTGCATAACATAGAAATAGAATTTTTTCCCTGCAACTGTTGGTTGATTAGTAAATTGCGCTGTACCATTTGCGATGTAAGATTGTAACCGAGTTGAAAAAGAATAGGGGTAAGGTGTGACAAAAGAAGGACCAGTTGCATAAATGACGCAAGGAATATTTCCGATTTCACATTCAAACGGATAACTTGTTTTAACATAATTTGAAGGAAATAGAAACTGTACAGTTGGTGTTGCTGGGCCAGTATAGGCATACCAATAATTTGCCATAATATGAGAATGCTTTTGTAGATCAAAAAGCATAAAAAAATTCAAGTTAATCCTACTCTATTATAGCGTTTTCGGAATCCCACTAGGCTATAACTCAAAAAGAAATAAATATTAAATATCTTTCTTGACTACCATTAGATAAAGGTAGCGTAATCACCATAACTCATTAAGATCATATGACACAAATAATATATATCAATATCATAAATACTTATAGTTATGTAATTTGGTCAAAATATGAATTGATATATTATCTCATTGAGTTTGATAAATAAATTAGTCTTTTACTGGCTTCAAAAGCCGTAAAATATTTTTGTCCTTTGATATTATAAAGATTATGACAGTCATTGTTTAATGTTAAGTGGTCCTTTTGCAATCCTCCCAGCCATTCCTCAAAATAATATCTGTCTCTATTTAATTCAGGCTGCCCACAGCTGACAAGATAACTTCCCCGCGCATACCAGAAGTTAAACCATATCCAACCTCCTATAATTCCTTGTTTTAATTTAGTTTCTTCTTCCTCTACAGCAGGGAACAACCCTATCTTATTTATTTTTTCATCATTGAACAACTCCAGATTTTCACGCCAATTTTCAAATGTTTTAGTTAACAGGGCAATTTCTTCTACTAATCTTGATTTTAAATGGTAGCTCATTCCTTTGGTATGTAAGTAGAGGAGAAAGCAATCAGGATGCTGTTTCGCCAGGTCATAAATTAAGCTCAGGGAATTATATTCAAAATAATTTTCAACCGACCTGCTTATAATTGCATTTATAGAGATCCGCTGAACTACCTCTATTACATCAGTAAAAATATTTGCCATATCAGTGATATGTACATATAATTCTGCTTCATCCAGCAAACCATAACTTTTAAGTTGCGATAGCTGACCAGAAACAATTGCTAACCAATTTGATTGCCTATCGATATATACATAATAGACAAGCTTTATACTCTTTTTAATCTCATTAGATAACATATTTGTATGAGTTAAAATAATTATTAGAACTAAAAACAAAAGTCAACTGAAATCAATAAAAATATTGGGTCAAATGCCACATATCTATTTAGAATTATAAACCATTTGATACAAGCAATTGTATACACCGGCTGTCCAGCCCATCATTATGTTCGCGATGTACTCATCGTCATTAATCGTTCCATCTGATTTATATTTTTCATAAGTTACTCCCGGCTTTCTTTTCACAGGAAGATCTGTTTTTGTAGAAGAAGGTGATGCATAGTTTTTTGCAATTAAACCCATAAAATTTATAGCTGTTTTATTCGCTTCCTTATTAAAACCATAACGTCGCATTCCCTCTACTGCAATCAGCTGCATCGGTGCCCAAATTGAATTGGAACCCCATTGATATTTTTGGTCATTGCTTCCTTTCACTGTGGTAGTTAAGCCGTAAGGAGTTTCAAAAAGTTGGATATTGCCCAATACTTTCCTCGCCTGATGCACAGAAGCTATTCCCGCCCATAAAGGCTGGAAGGTAGTGACAGCTGCTACTTCGCTTTTTTTGTGAGTTACAAAGTTAAAATCATAGTACATCCCTGATTTTTCATCCCAGCAATAGCGGTTAATTAGTGTTTTCCTTTTTTGTGCTAATTTACTCCAATTGGCTTGATCAGATAAT
>Ga0233344_1000022_pt1 | contig 33769 bp, 31 predicted proteins | sample GEONDECOMP281_FD_180697 | JGI IMG/M metagenome (GOLD analysis project Ga0233344, IMG submission 180697) | Leaf litter microbial communities from Shasta-Trinity National Forest, California, United States - GEON-DECOMP-281 | ecosystem: Environmental > Terrestrial > Plant litter > Unclassified...
GGGAAGATTCTGTGATGATACAGGACCGTTCTGATTTTATTAAAGATCAGAAAGTAACGATCAACGGAAATGTAAGGACTCCTGCAGTTTATACGTATCGTAAAGGCATAAAACTGGCAGACGTCATTGCCATGTCTGGTGGTTTTACAGAAGAAGCCGCACAGCACCACGTAGAGATCTCCAGAATTATTGAAAATAAAAATGATAGCGTAGCTAACAAGCTGGTCAATACTTTTATTGTAAACCTTGATCCTTCCACCGGGTCAATGCCTGATATTGAGCTACAGCCAATGGATTATATCTATGTGCCAAGATTGGTTAATTATAGGGCATTAGGTAATATCGCTGTAACCGGCGAAGTTGTATTTCCTGGTCAGTACTCTGTACAAAGCCGCGATGAGACTGCACAGGATTTCCTGAAAAGAGCTGGCGGATTAACCCCATACGGCTCTCTGGAAGATGCACAAACCTTCAGAAAAGGAGTTAGAGTTAACCTTAACCTCGCTGCTACGAGTACAGATCCTTTGGTCCGTAAAAGCATGATTCTGCTTCCGGGTGACAGTATCTTTATTCCCCGTGTTATTTCCTTCGTTGAGGTGTCCGGAGCTGTAAATAACCCGCAATTTGTAAGTTATCATGGCCGCCGTTTTAAATATTATTTAAATGCTGCAGCGGGAAAAACAGAAAATGCACGTTTAAGAGGTGCTTATGTAAAATATCCTGATGGTTTAAACAAACCGGTTACCAACTTCCTGTTTTTCCGCAATTACCCTTCGGTTAAACCAGGTAGTAAAATTGTGATTCCTGAAAAAACACCAGGTAACTCATTACTTAAAATGGGATTTGCAGAGATTGGCGGTATCACTTCAGCAGTAACGGCATTAGTTAGTTTGATCGTTATTTTAACCAGATAATATGAATAACGAACAGTCAGACTATCCATACGAGCCAGAATTTTCTATTAAGCAGCTGCTGTTAGACCGCGTTAAAGACATTAAATATGTTTTGCAGTTTAAAAAATCTCTGGCACTTGTACTAATTATTGCCGCTGTATCTGGCTTTTTGTTTGCCTGGACATGGCCTTATACTTATACTGCTAAGCTCACCTTTGTGATCGACGATGCTAAATCCAGTGGAAGCGCAGGTGGTTTATCCTCTATTGCAAGCCAGTTTGGTTTTAATCTCGATGGAATAGGCGGTGCCAGTGGTGTCTTAGCAGGAGATAACGTACAGGAATTATTAAAAAGCCAGCGGCTCCTTAAGGCAACCCTGCTTACTCCTTATGATAGCACAGGGACATTTTCCCTGGCCGATCAATATGCAAAAGTCTATAAACTTGATAAAAAATGGCTAAAATACAGTACCGATGGAAAAGCGATCAGATTTCCTGCTGGCGCCAAAAGTTATAGCCGTATCCAGGACAGCTTGCTGCATGAAATGAGTGCTTTGATCGTAGGCGGAGAATTTGGTATTGCCAAAACAGATAAAAAACTAAGTTTCTTTGAAGTGAACACCACCATGAGAGATGAACGGCTGGCACAACTCTTCTGCACCCGCATGATCAAACAGGGAACAGACTTCTTCATTAAGACAAAAACAGGCAGGCTCCGTAACAACGTAGACCGCTTACAGCACCGTGCAGACAGTATCGGCATCATTCTTAACCACAAAACTTTTGCTGCCGCTGCAGGTAACCAGGCTTTATTGGACATTAACCCTGCTTACACCTCCGCAAATGCCTCAGTAGATATCAGGGAGCGTGACAAAATTGTGCTGAGCACTATATTTACTGAAACCGTTAAAAACCTGGAAGCCAGTAAAACAATGCTCGCACAGGAAACACCTACTGTCCAGATTGTAGACGAGCCAGAACTTCCGCTTAAAAAGAACAGATTAAAATATTCTGGCACCATGTTATTGTTTATGCTTGGATTTAGTGCAGTATATGCGGTTTATCTGATCGCTACCAGGAAAGATAAACTTTCTTAATCAATTTTTAAATCCACATGGTTCATGTTTTGCATATTTAGTATCCTTCCGGAAGCCAATGTAAAAACTACCTTAATTAATTATTATTTTAAGTCTTTAAAGATTACTTTTAACACTAAACGCGTTAAAATCGTTGGATATAATGTCTATATTTACCTGCAGATCATATATAATTAATAATTTCAACTTTTTGCGCCGATTATTGTTATTTGAAGTAAATACCATAATCAAATTGCCTTAATTTAGGCAGGTATCTTAATTAAAGAATTAAATTAATGAATGTACTGATTGATTTTAATACGACTTGTAATTATCCGATTCGTCATCGTATCTTGAAGAAGCTTTTCTGTAAAAATGTGTCAAATTAAAATATGAAGAGCTTAATCAGCAGCATTAAACAACATCCGCAATACGCAAAAGTCTTTGAATGGGGAAAGCTCATTTCTATTACCGGTGCCGCTCAAATTATTGTACAAGCAACCAGTTTGATCAGCGGTATTTTAATCATCAGGTTATTACCTACCGATGAATATGCACTGTATACCCTGGCCAACACGATGCTGGGAACAATGACCTTACTGTCAGACGGAGGAATATCATCCGGGGTAATGTCTCAGGGAGGGAAAGTATGGAAGGATAAAGAAAGATTAGGCATTGTCTTGTCAACAGGATTAAACCTCAGAAGAATCTTTGCTACCTGCAGCCTGGTCATTGCTATTCCAATATTGGTGTATTTGCTGATCCGCCATGGTGCCAGCTATTTAACCAGTGCATTAATCGTTTTTGCATTGGTACCAGCGTTTCTGGCTGCATTATCAGACTCTCTGCTCGAAATTATTCCAAAACTACATCAGAACATTAAGCCTTTACAAAGAAACCAGGTGGTAGTTAGCCTTGTTCGGCTTGTGTTCACCTGCATGTCCCTATTCTTTTTCCCCTTTACCTATATAGCGATCTTTGCTGCAGGTATCCCACGGATCATAGGCAATATCAGGTTAAAAAAAATTGTTTATAAACAAGTCCCGAAAGTAACAGCTACTGATAAAGTAGTTAAAGATGAAATTTTAAGTATTGTAAAAAGGGTTCTCCCAACATCTCTCTATTATAGTGTGAGCGGACAATTAACCATTTGGCTGATGTCTTTCTTTGGAACTACAGTTGCCATTGCCCAAATCGGGGCACTCAGCAGGATTACTATCGTTTTAACTTTATTTGCAACAGTGATCAGCATCGTGAGTGTACCCAGGTTCTCTCGTTTAGCAGATAACAAACAGCTCTTATTTAAATATTTTATCGGAACCCTCATCTTTTTAGTATTTTGTTTTACCTCAGTCTATATCCTTTCGTACTTTTTCTCGGATCAGATCTTATTTGTGCTGGGTAAACAATATTATGGCTTAAATAAGGAATTACTACTGTATATCATTGGCAGCAGCATTAGTTTGCTGGCCGGTACCTCATTCACACTGTATAGCAGCAGGGGCTGGGCAATGTTTCCTGTGGTTATTATCGCTATTGACCTTGCTGCAGTAGTAATTGGCTTATTTCTTTTTAAAATTTCCAGTGTAACCGGTGTTTTATACTATAATATTTTCACCGCTTCTGCGCTATTTATTACGAATTCTGTTTTTCTAACCTATAAGATTACCAAAACTAAATCAAATGATCAGCTGGCTTAAGACAAAGGTTTTAATTTTATTGACCAGGATAAAGTTTTACTCTGCCATCAAGGGTACAAACGTAATTGTAAAAGATACAACGCTGGGACCCAAATGTTCGCTTCATCATGATGTTTTTGTAAAAAATTCCAAATTAGCAAATAACGTATCCATTTTTAATAACTGCAGGATTAACAATTCGACTTTCGGTGGAAATAATAAAATTGGTGTTTTTTGTAATATCAATAATATAACGTTAGGCAGGTTCAGTTATATTAACGACTACTCAATAGTAAATAATGTTACTATAGGTAGCTTTTGCTCGATAGGTCCAAGCTTTAAAGTAGGAAACGGGATCCATCCAACTGACTTTATTAGTACAAATCCTGTGTTTTTTACCTCAAATGCCGGGTTAGGATTTTCTTTTAGTGGAGAGGATACATTTGTCTCTTATAAACAAACTACAATTGGTAATGATGTATGGATTGGTGCTAACGTTTTTATTAACGAAGGGGTAAAAATAGGACATGGTGCAATTCTCGGGGCTGGAACCGTTATTACTAAAGACGTCCCTCCTTATGCAATCGTAGTAGGTGTGCCAGGTAAAATTGTAAAATACCGTCATGATGAAAAAACTATAGGCTTTTTGCTGCAATCCGACTGGTGGAATAAGAGCGATGAATGGCTGGCTTTAAACCATGATTTCTTTAATAAAAAAATCGATAATTTAACTTCTATAATCTTTAAGAATGGTAAAATTTAGTATTGGTATTCCTGCATTTAAGAGTCTTTTTCTAAAAGAATGTATAGAAAGTGTACTGACACAAACTTATACTAATTTTGAGTTGATCATCATAGATGACTGTTCTCCCAATCCGGTACCAGCTGTAGTGCAGTCATTTAAAGATCCCAGGATTACTTATTCAAGAAACAATAAAAATGTAGGCGCAATGGAGGTTATAGATAACTGGAACAACTGCCTGAACATAGCTACCGGAGAATACTTTATCCTTTTGGGTGATGACGATAAGCTATCTCCAACTTACCTGGAAGAATTCTTGAAATTGATACAGAAATACCCGGACCTGGATGTCTATCACTGCCGCTCATATATCATTAATGAAGAATCAAAACCCATCCGCCTTACCCCTGTTAATCCTGAATTTGAAGATAGCTATGATTATATCACCAGCTGTCTCTTAAGTCAGAGGGAGCAATTTATATCAGACTTTGTTTACCGAACAAGTACTTTACTAAAAAATGGTGGATTTTTTAAACTTCCGTTAGCCTGGATCTCAGATTATCTTTCTTCTTTTGTTGCCAGCGGAAATAAAGGCATTGCACACACAAACGAGGCAGTCTTCAACTACAGGGTCAATTCGGGAAATATCACTTCTACGGGCAGTATAGAGGCCAAACGACAAGCCTCTATTATTTATTTTGATTGGATTAAAAAATTTATTGCAGCAGAGCCCAGTGATACGTTAACCCAGTTAAAGCGCCAGGCTTTACAATTAGCCTTACAAAAATCTTTGCATCGCGAAAAAATCAATGTGATCAGACAGATCATTGGTAAAAACTCTTTATTTGGCGGAATTTATCAATGTTATAAAGACCGTGAAAAATACAACATCTCTGTACGTGATTTTTTTGCCAGTCTATTATCGTCTATTTCTGATAAACTGGATTCAAAAAGAGTTTAGTTCATTACATACTGGAGTATGTTAATTTGAGGCTTATTCTATATCTGCTTAGCTGTTTTGAGTAGTAGAGGAACAACAAGATCACGTATTAATTTAATTGTGTCAAATCTTATATTTTCTGACTATCTTACCATATGCCAATTTTTTAAAAAGAAAAGACTTCGATTCTAGTTTTAGAAAATCTTCAAAGTATTTACGCTTATCTGGACTCATTTCATCTTTGTATTTCATATAAAAATAGCGGGTAGTCTCCAATTCCACAGATAAAAAGTCATCATGGCCAGTCCATGCATTAACCAATTGGTTAATCGTATTTAGATAGCGATTCTTGGGGACTGTTCCCAGGGTAGTACTCACATTATTTTCATGTTTACGGTATCTGACCAAAGCCGAATTAATAGATTTAGGTTCTCCAAAAGTAAACGCAGCTAAAGCTAGCCACCCATCATGGTTTAACTTGATATGATTGGGCATATTAGCGAAAAAAAACCTTAGTTTCGAATTCATCAGCACTGTACAGCCATTTACAAAATTTGAAAAAAACAAAGTTTGCAAGTTGTGCTGGTAGTGGTCTTGTCCCCGTTCATTACGAAAAGAAGTATTGAGTATATGCTCATCCTGATCAACCAAAAGGAGATCTGTATAGACCATAGCAGGCAATTTCTGATCCATTTGATCTAATAATTCCGCTGATCTTTGTAGTTTATCAGGCAACCACTGGTCATCCTGATCAGAAAGTGCTACATAATTTGTTTCAGCAGCAAGCGAAACTGCTTTTTTAAAATTATCAATTAATCCAAGCTGCCGGTCGTTACGCACATAGGTTAACAGACCTCTTTTCCTATATTTTTCCAGGATAGTCAAGGTACGATCTATAGAACAATCATCACAAATGATCAATTCTGCAGGAGGCAGTGTCTGAGATAAAATAGAATCTAATTGTTGTTCCAGGTATTTTTCACCATTATAGGTGGCTATTACTACAGAGATATCCATTACCCGCCTCCTTTTAATTTTATCAATATAAATTCCTTGATTTCTAATACAAAAAGATTTCTAAACAGCAGCCACTGTAAGACGATGTAGGTAATCCCGCAAGTAACGATAGAGATTATTAATGTAAATATTAAAGACATTGATAATTCACGCGCCAGCCAAATGACCGGAATAAAAATCAATGCGCTTAAAGTTGCCTTAGCGATCAGAGACCACTCGTAAGTAAAGGAAAAATCTCTTTTAATAAAATAAAAGTACAGTAAGGTCACTACTATTTCAGAACATATATTTGCTATAGATGAACCAACTTCCTTAAAATAGGGAATGAGCAAAATATTTAGAATCAGGCTTAGTATGAGCCCGGTTATTACACAGAAAAACATTTCGCCATTTCTGCCAGAGGGTACGAGTACTAAAAATAAAAAAAGATGACCAAAACCTATAATTAACGGAAGCAGGGAAAGAATACGCATACTGGTGGTAGCGGGTAAAAACTCTTTACCGGAAAATAAAGAAATAAATTCCGGTGCCAGTAGCGCCAGACCAAAAACTATTGGAATCGCAAAGAAAACAAGAAACCTAAAGGTCTGATCAAGTGTTTTCTGAACTTCAATCAAATTCTTTTGTGCAAAATCTTTAGCAATCTTAGGCATTAAAATCACCCCCATAGAGGTTACTAAGGGCAAGGTAATCTTACTGAGCTTTACCGCAGCTGTATATAAGCCTACCGTTCTGTCATTCGATAAAAATCCAAGCAAAACCGTATCCATATCCGTATACATACTTGCTGCAAGTGTGGTTCCCAGAATAAATAATAAAGGAACCATATGCTTACGTAACTCTAATCCTGAAAATATAGGCTTCACCTTTTCTTTAATCAGAAAAAAACTGAGGATATTATTTCCAAGGAAAGAAAACATCATAATGTATAGATATCCTTTAAAGTCATTCCTCTCCTTTATAAATACATATAATAATACCAGCCCAATCAATTTAAAAGCAACAGAACGCAGAGCGATTGACTTAAATTCTTCCATTCCTGTATATAGCCATTCAATAAAAGAAAATCCCAGTAACACTAACAATCCAGCTCCAAGATACATACTTCTGTCAGGGGCAAAATAAGAAAGCGAATAAATGGTTATAAGGTAAATTACGGTAAGAAGGGCACAAGTTATCAGATGAATAATGATAAGCTCTGAAAAGACCTTAGAACGTGCTTCTTTATCTTCTCTATGACGGGCAATCTGCTGCAACCCATAGATTGGGATACCTATACTCGCGACAATAGAAAAATATTGGGCAAATGAAAAAATGAATTGAACTTTACCAATTCCTGCCGGCCCTAAAACCCGGGAAACATAGGGGAAACTGAGTATAGGAAATAATAAATTAGCAAGTGTGAGCAGTAAATTGTAAAAATAGTTTTTAGCCATAGTTTAAAACCAGCTGCATTAGACTTTTGCGTCCAGTTCTTCGAAGATAGAGTTTTTACTTTTGTATTCTTTTACCAGCGCTTTCATGTGAGTTACCACCTGCAAATCATCACTATTCTTTGCATGTTCAATCAGTGTGTAGATCTGCTTTTGAATTTCATCAAAAGCATATTCTCTCACTTTACCAATCATGATCTTTTCATGATGCGTAGGCATTGTATTTTCACTGTCATTCAGCAATTCTTCAAAAAGTTTTTCTCCAGGTCTTAATCCAGAGTACTCAATTTTAATATCCTGATGCGGAATTAATCCTGCCAACTGGATCATTTTTTTGGCAAGATCTACGATTTTAACAGATTTACCCATATCAAATACGAATATCTCTCCACCTTCTCCCATACATCCAGCTTCCAGTACAAGCCGGCAAGCTTCAGGGATAGTCATAAAAAATCTAGTGATCTCAGGATGTGTAACCGTAATCGGCCCTCCCTTTTCAATCTGTTGTTTAAACCGTGGAATTACAGATCCGTTAGAACCCAATACATTACCAAAACGGGTAGTTATAAATTGAGTAATTGGTTTAACCTCCAATTCGTTGATGTAACTTAATCCGTTGCTAAAAATATGGTTTTTATGATGTAACGAATTGTTCAGCGACTGTACATAAATTTCAGCAATACGTTTTGATGCTCCCATTACATTCGTAGGATTCACCGCCTTATCCGTAGAGATCATCACAAATTTTTGAACACCATATTTCACTGCTTTATCAGCAATAGTTTTGGTTCCCAAAACATTAGTTTTAATCGCCTCAGATGGATTATCTTCCATTAAAGGTACATGCTTATATGCCCCAGCATGATATACATAATGAGGCTTTAAGGTACTAAACAAATAATCCATTCGCTTATCATCTCTTACATCACCAATAAAAGCATGAAAGTTTTTGTTTTTTGCTGTTTCAGTTAATTCCAGGTACAATTCATGTAATGCTGATTCTGACTGGTCGCATAAAATAATCAATCCTACATCGAACTTGGTGAGCTGACGAACGATTTCACTACCAATTGAACCTGCAGCACCAGTAATTAAGATCCTTTTATTTTTTAGCTGCTCTCCTATTCCTTCAATATCAATATGAATTGATTTACGATCTAAAAGGTCTTCAATATTTAATTTTTTAATTTGGGTAGGTTGCAATTTTCCATCAGTCCAAACATTAGGCGGAGGAATATTTAGCACTTTAATTCCATTTTCCAGACAAACTTCTGCAATTTCGCTTTTTCGCTCCTGAGGAATAGTGTAAGAAGCAAAAATAATTTCATCCAGTTCATGTTTGACGATCAGTTCTACCAGATCTTTTGCATCCATGATTTTAATACCATCTATCGTCTTCCCAACTTTACGCTGGTCATCATCAACAAAAGCTACTATATTTTTATTAACATGTGGATCATGATCAAAAGTTCTTTTAGTAGCTACCCCAGCTTCACCTGCTCCGTAGATCATCACTCTAATCGTATCCAATTTTAGATTCTTGATGTAAAGAAAAAAATATTTCACCAAAACTCTGTAAGTAATCAGCATTAAGAAACTCGCCAACCCATTAACGATCAAAATCCCGTTTGAAATTAATTGAGTTTTTCCAGTCGCTACAAAAATCATATTCAATAGAAAAAATGTACTATTGGAAACGATTACAGCATATAAGATTCGAAAAGTATCCTGAGCACTGGTATATCGAATGATACCAGAATAAGTCCTTACATTAATAAATACCAGTGTGCTAATCACAGCGGTAATTAATACGTTCCGGCTAAACTCCAGATAATTTAAATTTGATAAGTCAAAATTATGCTTTATCAAATAAGCAATCGTTAATGATACAAAACATATCGTTAGGTCAAGCGTAAAAATTATCCATCTGGGTACTATGTTTATTTGAGTGAACAAAATATTATATTTTAATATGCGCCAAATTTAATCAAAAAACCATACCAAGTCCAAATGGCCCGATATGATTTATTAAAATATATTACAACATTACCTATTATAAGTTATTAAATGAGAAAAATAGGTTAACATATACTAAAGAGGGACTGTAATTTTCTAATTACAATTAACAAGAATAATTTATGCAAATAACTTGGAGATCATAAAAAAACCGTTCACATTTTAGGAATGACCTAAATTATGAACGGTGTGTACTGTAATAAAACAATTATTCGAAATTATTTAGGGTTTTAAATCCCCCTAATCTCAGGTATTCATCTTTTTTCATTAATTGTAAATCAGACTGAATCATATCCTTTACCAATAACGGCAAATCATATTTAGGCACCCAACCAAGTTGTGTTTTAGATTTAGTGGGATCTCCTAATAACAGATCAACTTCTGTAGGGCGGAAATAAGCGGGATCCACTTTTACCACTTCCATTCCAATAGTTAGTTTTTCACCGTTTAACCCAAGTTCAGTAACTACATCCGCATCAATAGCAGATATTATACCACTTTCTTCGGCTCCTTCTCCTTTAAATTCTATAGTGATGCCCAATTCAGCAAAACTCATTTTAACAAAATCTCTTACTGTTGTAGTTACACCTGTTGCAATTACATAATCTTCTGCCTTATCCTGTTGCAGGATCAACCACATTGCTTCTATGTAGTCCTTTGCATGTCCCCAGTCTCTTTGTGCAGAAAGATTTCCCAGGTACAAGCATTTCTGCAGTCCCAAGGCAATTTTAGATGCTGCACGAGTAATTTTACGCGTCACAAAAGTTTCCCCTCTTAACGGACTCTCGTGGTTAAACAAAATCCCATTACAAGCGAACATTTTATAAGCTTCTCTATAATTAACAGTAATCCAGTATCCGTAGATCTTTGCAACAGCATAAGGTGAACGCGGATAAAAAGGAGTAGTTTCACTTTGTGGTACGGCTTGTACCAATCCATATAATTCAGAAGTTGATGCCTGATATATTCTTGTTTTTTCCTGCAACCCTAAAATTCTTACAGCCTCAAGCAATCTCAAAGTGCCAATTCCATCTGCATTAGCAGTATACTCTGGCGTGTCAAAACTCACTTTTACGTGACTCATTGCTGCCAGATTGTAAATTTCATCAGGCTGTGTTTCCTGTATGATACGGATCAAATTGGTAGAATCTGTTAGATCACCAAAATGCAGTTTAAAATTCACCCCATTCTCATGCTGATCCTGGTAAAGATGATCTATTCGTTCCGTATTGAACATTGATGATCTTCTTTTAAGACCGTGAACAAAATATCCTTTTTTTAGTAAGAACTCGGCTAAATAGGCGCCATCCTGGCCTGTAACACCTGTAATTAGGGCAACTTTCATAAGGTTTGATGTTTTTTAAGAATAGAATTAAATTTTATATTTTTTTTTAGTTTCATTAAGCGAATTCATCTCCACATGCTGCAACAATTGCTTTTGATACTTCCTTAATTTCCTGTTCATGTGCTTTGGGATAAATTAATAAAACCTTTCCATCATCTACAATGATATAATTATCCAGACCTTTAACCACGGCTACCTTATCTTTTGGGATCTGGATCATACAATTTGTTGTTTCAGAAAGATTAATAGTATGGCCGGAGAATACATTATTGTGCTCATCTTTTTCTACTACTTCATATAGTGAGGCCCACGTGCCTAAGTCAGACCAGCCAAAATCACCAGGAATAGTGAATACATTATCAGCCTTTTCCATTATAGCGTAATCAATAGAAATATTATCAGATAAAGGATAGTTTTCCAAAATGAAAGACTTTTCATTTGATGTATTATAACAAGAGATACCACTTTCAAAAAGCTTGAATATGCCAGGCGAATACTTTGATAACGCAGTTAGGATAGAGCCTACACTCCATACAAATATACCCGCATTCCAAAGGTAATCACCACTGGCAACAAATTCCTTCGCTTTTTCCAAATTGGGCTTTTCCAGAAAACGAAGTACCTGATGCACCCCGTCATGTTCTTCCTTATTGTAATTAATATAACCGTAACCTGTATCTGGCCTCGTAGGACTAATTCCCAAGGTAACCAATGCATCTTTGCCCTCTACATATTCCAAAGCCTGCTTAATTTTTTCCAAGAAAACCGTTTCATCCAGAATTAAGTGGTCTGATGGTGCCACCACTATTCTGGCATTCGGATTTAGCTGGTTTATTTTGAAAGAGGCATAAGCAATACAGGGTGCTGTATTGTTACGACTTGGTTCAGCAATAATATTTTCTTTAGGCAAACCGGGCAACTGTTCTGCAACTAATCCAGAATATTGCTCATTAGATAAAATAAAGATATTTTCAATCGGACAAATTTTCAGAAAACGCTCATGCGTTAACTGCAAAAGCGATTTTCCAATACCTAAAATATCAATAAATTGTTTAGGAAAATTATTCCGGCTTTTGGGCCAGAAACGGCTGCCAACACCGCCAGCCATAATTAAAACATAAGTGTCTTTCGTGGAAATGTTATTCATTCTTTATATTCATTAATTCCAATAAGTAAATGTAGCGAATACCAATGTAATGGATAATACTAAATTATTAACTACCCTTTAATAACCAATCTAAATCAAAATTGTTAGTGTAAAAATTACACGCTTATACAAATAACGTATTATTGTAACAATTCTACGTATTTTTTTTTTAATTTAATATTTCTTTATTATAAATAGGAGATATAAATTCATTTTCATAGAAATTCAACTCCATATTATTCTGGCCTTTTATTTGCATTATCAAAATACTCAACAAAGGTTCATTAAACAATCGCTATTTTGAGAGAAAAATAAAATCTAAATTAAATGATTGAAAATATAGGGCAAAAATTAAAGGCATTACGCGTAACGCATTGCGTTAGTCAAAAATCAATTGCTGATCAACTCGGCATATCCGTACCCGCATATTCCAAAATTGAAACAGGATTATCAGACATATATTTCAATAAAGTGCTTCAAATAGCTGATATATATGGAGTTTCAATGATAGACATCATTAAAATCGGAGAAAAAGATTCCAAAGATGAACAGTATCCACAGCTTAAAAAACAGGTAGAAGAGTTAAATAGTTTATACAATTCACAACAAAAAAAAATCATAGAACTGTATGAAGTCATCAGAAAGCAAAAGACTGAATTCTCTAAAACCTAAAAGTAACACCTAGTTCGCCATGCAAATTAAATACATCATTGTGGGGAACATAATACTCATCAGGGGTATAATCTTTCATTATCCATTCATAGTTTAAAGATTTAATCCCTTGAAGCTTAGCAGTGAATATTAAATTTTTATAATCCCACGCCCCATTAAAACCAAGTGAAAAATCTACCCACCTCCTGCTTTGCCCATTTAAATCTCCAATTAAAGCATCGTAGAAATCAGCATTATGTTCGTAACGCTGTAATGAAAAACCTATTTTTTTCAATCCTTTAACCCAATTCACTCCCAGTGATTGCAAATCACCTCCTGAACCAATACCGGCTCCTATAACTTCACCTAAATTAGTGTATCCTTGTCTAACATCACCATGCTGATAAAAACCACCAGCTGGCCTCGTCAAACGATCTACAGATTGCGATAGTTGATCAACTTCTGCATTGATCTCAATAAATTCATCTTTTTTAGCTGCGATGGGAACCATTTTAGTAAAACCAAAAATATAAGCCCTCGCATGATCAGGTGAACCCGTAAAGTCCCTGATATTATAAGAGTTATCGTTCAGTCCATATTCAAAATATACTTCGGCACGTGCTTTAGGAAATAACCACCGTGCATACATAGATATCCTTTGGTCCCTGGCAAATGGATCTCCTTCTAAACCGACAGCTTCTTTGGATACTGAAGTGAAAAAAGGAAAATAGGACTTAAATCCACTTAAATCATCACCATAAGATACAAAATCCCTGATAAAGCCTAAAAACAAGCCTGGCACCCACTTAGGCTGATAACTAATATTAAACCCTGTTAGGTATCTCCAATCATCTTTATAAGGATTAAACAAATTCTCTCCACTTGAAGTAGTGGTTTGTTCAAGAGGTGTTATCCCGGAATTTTCTAACCTACCCGCAATAATCTGTGCTTCAAAAGACCCAATACCAGTTTTTATTGGTTTAACAGTATTTAAAGTAAGATGTTTAAAACCAGACGCATTATTAGTCATGATGAGTGAATTTTGTACTCCCGGCCCCCACCATAAATTTTCGTTTGACAAACCAAAGGAAATAGGTCCAAAGGTTAATCTAATACTACTTTGACCCCAATTTATCTTTGAGTAAGAGCCATTACCATAGCGCTCCGGATTATCAATCTGATTATAAAAAGAATAATAATATGTTAAGTCAGCATCGGATCTTCCACCTGAGGCAAAACCATTAAAAGCTTTATTTTCAGCATAAACAAATTCAGGCCTTAATTGAATACTTAATGGACCATATTTAACAAATACCCCACCACTTAACATGGTTTGATAGCCTCTTGCGGGTATCATTGCCCCATCATTCCATCCATAAGGATGATCTGAATTGTATTGCTGCTGCCAGGAAAAGGGTAAAATCTGAAACTCACCCCTGCCTTTAGCAAAGCGAATAGGACCAGAAGATTTAAAGTAGCCAGCTGTATTTAACGTACTGTCAGGATCAAAAACATTATTAATCTTGAAAGCTGCCGCAGGGAATAGTGGTCTTGAAGCAAAAGAAACACTCGAGTCTAATTCTCCCAGCAATTGTTTTCTTCTATAATAGTCTTCCAGTCCTGGAGTACCTACCGGAAGCGACTGTGAATGCGACACAGTAGGAAAAACAGCACAAATAGCTAGTATTACAATTAAATAGTAATTTTTTTTCATATTGGCTCGCAATTAAAAACGATAAGTAATTCCAGCCTGTAACTGGGTATTAAATGCATTAGCTCCATTTACATATACTACTGTACTGGTAGTAGGCTGCAACAAATACCATTGATAATTTAATGATTTGATTTCCATTAATTTTGCATTGAAGATGAAATTTTTATAGTTCCACTCGCCTGTAAAAGCGATGCTTAGATCAGTCCAGTGTCTCCTTGCATCCTGATCAGCAGTATAGGCGTAGAAATAAAAATCATTATTGTGTACGTAACGTTGAAATTGAATACCCAACTTCTTTAATCCTTTGATCCAGCTAACGTCCAGTGTTTGTAAATTTCCACCGGGGCCAATACCTGCACCAAGCTCCTGTCCTGAATTGGTGTAACCCTGTCTCACGTATTTATTTACATACCAGCTGTTGGCACTACTGATATCGGTAGTATTTGTTTCCTGTAATTGAGTGGCTTCTACACTAATTAAAATATTTTCATTTCTGCTTTTATTGAAAGGCACGATTTTTCTCAATCCAAAAATGTATGCCCTATTCCTTGATGCTTCCAGTGCCTGATTTCGCAGATCTCCGCTGGGATTATTCTTACCATATTCAAAATAGATCTCCGCATGCTCTTCCGGCCATAACCACCGCATGAACAACGAACTTCTATTGTCGCTTTTATTAATAGGCTGATCTGCATTTACCTTTGTTGTAGAGGAAAAGAAGGGGAAATAATCACCAATTTTAGATTGATCTTTACTATACATTTGTGAACTTCGTGTTAAACCCAGAAACAAACCAGGAATCCATTTTGGTTGCCATGTTGCTACGATACCAGAAATATACCTGGAATCATTAAGCTTAGGAACATATAAAGGACTGGAAAAATAATATACTTCCGGTGTAAGTACCCCATAATCTGAATTCTCCAACCATCCGGCAATGATTTGACCTTCAAAAGATCCAATTGCCGTCTTAATTGGTTTACGTGTATTTAGCGTAAGGTGTTTAAAGCCTGGAGCAGTATTACTCATTAGCAATGAATTCTGCATCCCTGGTCCCCACCACAAGTTTTCCGTAGAAAAACCAAAAGAAGCAGATTTATAGTTTAGCAGAATGCTACTTTGCCCTAAAAAAGCCTGAGCATAAGCCTTATTGCCAAATCTTGCAGGCAAGTCGATATTATTGTAAAAGTCATAATAACGGGCCGTAGTAATTCCATAGGTAGCAGGGTTCCAAGTGCTAAAGTCCTTATTGGCGGCATAAACAAATTCAGGCTTAAGCTGAATGCTCAATATTCCATATTCCATAAAAACACCACCTGTAATTAAGGTCTGAAAGCCCTTTGCAGGAATCATTGCTCCATCATTCCATCCGTATGTATTGGTAGAATTATTCTGCGTTTGGATGCTAAATGGTAAAAGACTTATATTCAATTTTCCATTCTTAGATCGATAGAGCAATGAGGTCTGATCAACAACATTTTTAAATTTTTCAGTACTATCCGGATAAAAAACATCCCTAACCCTAAAACTTAATTTAGGATATATAGGTCTGATCATAAAGGAAACTGATGAATCAGCATCTCCAAGTAGCTGCGCTCTCCTGTAATAATCTTCAAGCCCAACGGTACCTACAGGCAAACTTTGTGCAAATACTCCAGATTGAACAGCAATTATTAGAATAAAAGCAATCCTTATGGCCTTCATGGATGAGTTCTTCATTACTTATATTTAACTACTTTTATTACTATATTATCAACTGACCAGCTTTCATCGCATTTAGCATCTGTTACATTAGTCTGGACAAGCTTATCCAGACATTGAATAAGCAGGGTTGCACTAGAGTGACTGATGCTTTTATGGATCTTGTAGAGAGTTGTTCCATTTGTATTATTTAATTCATCACAAATTGCCGGCAGATCGACCTCAGATGCGCCTGTTTTAGGATTGTAACTTTGTGCAGGATAATTACCAGGATATGATTGTGGAGGACAAAAAGCATTTGCTGCACAGTCAAAATTAGCAAATGTGGTATAGATCACACTATTATTATCAACAGTCATAGCCCAAATATCGGGGCCGCTGATAGAATTTATATTTTGCACTCCTTCCCAGCTGCCGTGGATATAAAGATCAAATGATATATCTACCAGATCATGCTTTGGCAAATCACTTATTGTTAAATTAAATTCACCGTTATTATAATTCCCAAGAACTTTGGAACTATCATAAGTAGAAATTATCCCCCCCTTAATACCATTGAGGTTTGCGTCTTCAAAATTATTTGCATAGACCTGAACTTCATTTTCAACACTTTTTGCACAAGAACTTAAAAGTAGAATGAAGGTGAAACCGAGAAGTATAATTTTATTCATATTAAATTTAATACAGCTATAAAGGTGTAAAGTTACACATAATAATTAAGCCAAAAATTTAACTGCCTAATAGTTTAGCGGAACCTTCAACTGAAAACCTGCTAATTGTAAAAATAAGCGTACTAATCAATAAAACTAGACAAATAAGAATAACTGAACCCGATAGCCAAAAGATAATTATTATATTAAAAAATAATTGAAGAATAGCATAGAAAGCAGAAATGGCCAGATGAGGAACCTTTTTTTCGTTTGCCCAATACTGATAAAAGTGACTTCTATGTGCATCAAAAATATTTTCTTTACGAATTAATCTAAAAATAATAGTAGTTACGGTATCCAATCCATATAATAGTAATAAAAGCAAATAACTAAAATTCTCCGTCTTAATAATTAATGCCAGCATAAAGAACATAATAATAAAGGCGATACTTACGCTGCCAACATCACCTGCAAAACATTTTGCCTTAGTTCTAAAATTAAAAAAATTAAAGACCAGAACAGAAATAATTGCTGTGATTAAAAAACTGGAAATTGTATATTTAACGATATATGCATTGATATAAAGTAAAGTTAACAGAGTGATTAAAGCGTAAGCACCGGTGATGCCATTTATACCATCCATAAAATTAATGGCATTGATGCTTCCTATTACCAAAATTAAGGCAAGAATAATCCAGTAAAAGGATATATTAAACAAATCAAGCTGATAAAACATAAAAGCAACAGCTACCAAGTGAAATGCTATACGCAGCCTGTTACTTACCGGTTTTACATCATCCATAAAACTGATCAATGAAATAAGGGTCATTCCAATAAGAAAGTACTTATATTCAAAACCAAAAAAAACAGGATATAGTAAAAGACCAATAGGAAAAATAATTCCTCCGCCTCTTAATGTTACTGAGGTATGTGAGCTTCTATAATTAGGCTGATCAATAATATTGAAATGATTGGCTATTCTAAAATAAATTAATTCAGCAATAAAAAGTGAAATTATTAAGATCGCAATAAGTATTAATGACATGCAAGTATTATTTAATTTTGAATTCTTTTAAAACAGGATTTGGACGCCAGTTCAAAATCCTGACAGCTTTACGGTCATCAAAGGTCAGGTCAGAAATAATTTTCTCCAGTTTTTTTGAATTCAAAGGGGCTTTTTTCCCTAGTAGATCACCAATTTTTGAAATAACACTCGCAAGTAGTAATGGCATATTTGACGGTTTCGATTTACCAGTCTGCAGAGCAATTAGAGCAGATAGTTCTGTAAAACTTGGATTTACTCCGTCTGTTAAATTATAAATACCCCCTATTTTCGCAGCTCCTGGGATAATTCTGGCTACATCAGCTGCCAATACTATACTTTTTTTAGCACCACCACCTGCAATGTTGAAGTAGTAACCTTTATCTATACCTCTTATCATTGCCTTTAAGTTCCCGGGAGGATGAGGACCAGCCAGCAATGGCAGTCTTAATATAGTATAGGTTATACCCCTCTTTTTACACCAATTCTCAACCATTTTTTCTGCCTGAATTTTACTATGACCATATGGGTCTTTTGCATCAAGCGGACTATCTTCATCAATAAATTCTCCTGATTCTTTGCCATAGACTGCAACGGAACTTATTAAAACAAAATATTTTGGCAAATGCGGAGCTTTTTCCAACCCCTTCAACAGATTATGGGTACCAGTGACATTTACATCATAAAAATCACGTTTTTCAGTCTCTGTTTTTGGAACAAAATGAGCTTTTCCTGCAGCATGTATAATCAAATCTACAACAGGTAATACGGGGATCTCTAATGCCAAATCACATATAACATCAGACGTAACATCCCGGCCTAGAGTTATGATCTCAAAAGAACCAAGATGCTCAGAAATTATCTTTCCTAAAAAGCCTGACGCACCAGTCAATAGTATATCTTTCATCATTTATTCTTAGAAAACCAGCCCCATTTATTGAAATAAATAAATGCACCATGTATGGAATACCACATTAACCTCCAGTTTTTATGAGAGCCTTTCTCAAAGTGATGGTAAACTATGGCTTCAGGATAATATGCCGTTTTTGAGATTTCTAAAAATCTTCTTGTTAAGTCGGCATCTTCAATATACATAAAAATCCGATCATCAAAAAACCCAACCTTTTTTAACGTTTCTGTCCTTAGGAACATAAAACAACCAGATAAATATGGGATGTCAAACATTGTCTCCTCATAATTTTTATCCTTATACTCATACTTGTCCATTCTATCTTTAAACCTCTTTTTGATAGAGCCAGGCAAAAACCTTCTGGCAAACAAATCAAAAGGTGTTGGGTTAGTCTTACATAAATATTGCATAGCCCCGTCTGGATATAAAACTTTGGGCATAACCTGTCCAACCAAACGATTGTTTTCCATAAATGCATATAATTTTTCCAGGTTTCCCTCTACAAAACTTATATCTGGATTTAAAACTAAATGGTAAGAAGACTGGTCCAGGATTTTTACAATTGCCAGATTATGTGCAGCTCCAAACCCTGGGTTCGATGGATTATGAATATATTCAACCCGGGAATCAGAAATAATATCTTTCAAATGATCAGTAGGAGAGTTATCTATTAAATATAGCTTCACATTTAAGGAAGTATTTAAAAAGCTCTTAATCGCATCCAGCAGAATTTCCTCTTCATTTTTATAAAGGACAATTGTACCTGTTATATCAAATGTCATGTTTTATTTTATTTATTATCACTTATATATTTCTCCCATATCAGAAGATCAGTGTTATATTTTTTTACAATTCTAACCGGATTACCTACTGCGATACAATTTTCGGGAATACTCTTATTAACTACTGAGGATGCCCCTATAACACTTCCAGCACCAATATTTACACCTGGCAATATACAAACGTTCTCTCCAATCCATACATTATCACCAATGATGACAGGGCTTGTAGACAATTTTCTATCATTAGGTTTAGAAAAGGGACTATCAGGGTTTTCACCTCCATAATTCCCGTGGTTCAGATCGGTTATAAAGACCCTGCTAGCAATCAATACATTATTACCTAACTGAACTAGTTCACCAGCTGCTATATGAACATAATCGTTCATTTCAACTTGTTCTCCGATGATTAATTTCAAGGAATTAATCCCATCAACAGGATGTGCTTCCAGACGGCAATTAAATCCGGAAGTAAACTCCCGTCCAATTTTAATCAGTTTTCTATTACGAATATCAAATGGTACTCTAATTAATCTGGCATTTCTAAAAAACAGTTTCGTGTATAATAGCGATACTATCAAACGAATAAAGCCAAAGAAACCATATCTTTTTAACATGTTATTGAAGTTTTAAAAATCCCTGAACCCGCCCTTTAATTGTTTGTATATAATTTGCTGAGTTCTTAGAAAAAACATTCAATATCAGCCTCATTACCTGGTAACCTAAAGAAAGCATGAAAATCAGGAATATAACAAGATTACAATTTTTTCTCATGATAGCACCGTAACCATAGCCATAATTATATACTTTCTCCAGACTCATCGATTTAACGTTTAATTCCGGGTGCCACACCTCGATCACGGGTGTATATTTCACTATATTTTTATCGTTTATTGCTCTAATTATATAGTCCAGCTCCTCACCCGAAGATATTTTTGATCCTACTCCATAGTTTACATCAAACAAAATCTTCAATCTAGAAAAACAAGTTATAGCAGAATAATTAAGGCTGAAATTCATTAAGCTTAATTCTTTCTCCTCAGCAGACCAATTTCTCATCACCCCCTGATTAGTTTCCCTGTCAAAAATTCTACCGTAAACTACATCTACATCAGGATTTAAATGAAGGTAGTTAAGAGCATTTGAAATTGTATCAGGATAAAAGGTACTATCATCATCAGGAAACGTTACTATAGATCCCTTTGCCAATTCTATACCTTTATTTTTTGATTTAGAAAGGCCTTTTACTGTCGTTTTATAATGTACAATATTTAATTCATCAGTATATTTAGCGACTATCAGATCTAAATTAATCAGATCATTTTGATCTACTATAATTACTTCAAATATCGATAAATCACAATTTTGCTGAACGAAACTTTCCAGTAATGATTCCAATTCACGAGACCTTCCATAGGTAGCAACAATTAAACTAATTTGCATATTCATTTTTTCTGACGCTCTCTATAAATATCTTTCTGGAAAATATATACATCTTTAAGAAAGCGATTGTTAGTATACTTTTATACAATTGAGTGAAGACCATTACCCAATCGAAGAAATAGATTAAATTGTAGAAGACTGATAATATTAAAAGGACAATTATAGGATATTTCTTAAAGAAAACAATAATTTTATAGGTGCCTACAATATAAATAACGGTAAATATTACTGCAAAATAACTGTATTTTAAATACAAATAAATTGGTAAAGTAAGATTTACTGACATATAATTTTCCATAACAAATGACTGGCTATATCCCATAAATATAGCTCTGTAGTAATTATTAGGCATTACATCAAAATCAAATATCTGTCCCGGAATAATACTGTCTAGAGAAAGCTTAAACTGATTCCATATACTGAATTTATTATAAAAAAGATCTAAATTCATGCCATTATCAAAATAGTGGACAGGCAGCATGGAGGTTTCTAAAACAGACATACGGCCAATAATCTGATTGAGGATAACAGACATATTTATATTTTGTGTATATCCCCTTAAACTAGTCGCATATACAAAAATTAATGGTGTAATTAGCAAGCTATACTTTAAGAAACCATATAGTCTTTTTTTATAACCTTGAAAAGTCACGAATGAAAAACCAATCAGAAAAACAAAAATAATAGTTAAAATCCCACTTCTGCTTCCAGATAATGTTACAGACAAAATATAAAAAAACACCGCCATTATTATGCTCGAGCGATTCTTTTGAGCAAAAAGCAATATCAATAATAATATAAAAGGATTGAAAAACAGAGAGATATAGTTCCCTACAGTCCCATTTGTACCACCTGCTATTAAAGCGGAAAATCCGCCATAATAATAGAAAACAAATAACTTTAAAAAGATAGAAAAATAAAATAGTTCAGAGACCGGACGGCCATTTATATTAGGAGAGATTTCTTCATTTTTACTTGGCCATAAGTAAAGGACAAATATCGATAGCGCAAAAGAAGAAACTATTAAAATAAATGATTTGATTAATGCCGGAAGATCTACTAAATCAGAATAAACAGGAGAAAATCCATTAAATAAATAAAATATAGCCGGAAAGAAGACGTTGACTACCAGTAAATATAAAATTATAGCAATAATGGACTTTTTCATATTAAAATTTAATCAACCTTTTTAATGCCATTAATCTCACTCTGCCGCTCCCTCCAAGAAAAGCTAATAACAGGTGTTTTCTATACGACCCGCTTAATTTTGCATCTTGAAGAATTCGACCATGGTGAAAATGATAACTAGCCCTAATTTTGCTTTTCACCTTATTTAATGAGGGTAAAGAATAATAAGGCGAGTATAGCTTTTCAAAGCGCTGAATTTGTCTTTCATCCTCATGCGTTATATTATCCGAATCGCCATTAAAATAATAGCCAAGGCAATTATTAATTCTTTGAAAAACAGCCCCTTCCCCCGCCAATTGAATCCAAAAATCATAATCTTCCAGGCCTATAATATCTTTTCGTAAAGAAAATCCTGACATTTTATTTAACAAATCCTTCTTAACACATACTGAAGAAGTAGGTAAAGTATTTAAATTAATTAAAAGATCTACTTTAGCATCTTTATTATTCACTACCCTGCACTTTATTATTTGTGGCTCTGCATAAGCACTTATAATTTTAAGGGGATGATAAAAAACACTAACATTACTATCAGAATGCATTGAAATCACCTCTAATTTATTATCATCCCACCAGTCATCAGAGTCTAAAAAGCAAACCCACTCACCTTTGGCCAGTTCAATTCCCCTGTTTCTCGGTTTGGCAGGTCCGCCCCAATTTTCAGCATAATCATAGGTTAGCGATAATTTATCTTTATAAGATTCTACCACGTACTTTGTATCATCCGTAGAACCATCATCACAAACAATCACTTCAAAATTCTTGTAAGATTGATTTACCAAAGAATCCAAACACCTTTTTAGTGCACCAGATCTGTTATAGGTAGGAATAACAACAGAGAACTTCAATACCGTCATTAATTTGAACTAGTTAACAGCGTAAAATACATTTCTTCTACCCGTGAATAATTAAATTCCGAGGCATATTTTGCTCCGCTCGTTAGCCCCATACTTATAATTTTATCTCTTTCTTTTAAAAATTTCATCATCGCTTTAGCTAAAGCTAAAGCATCATTAGGCTCAACAATAAAACCTGTCATATTTTCGTCAATCTGTTCAGGTATTCCTGCAACCTTTGTACCTATAATTGGCTTCGATAGCAGCATAGCCTCTAATATAACATAAGGAAAATCTTCATTCCTTAATGAAGGAAGTATAAAAACATCAAATTTTGTTAATTCAGTTAAGGGATTTGATTTAAATCCAAGGAAATTAACATACTGCCCGATCTCATATAACTTACTCTTATCAAACAACATAGATTTATCTTCACCATCACCAATTATATTGATTTTGATATTCGTTATTTTATATTCGTAGACTAATATCTCTACAGCTTTAAGAAGAACATGGTACCCCTTCCTTTCTGTCAGTAACCCGATAGAACCAAATGTAACGATCTCCGCTGTCTTTTGGGTTTCACTATACATTTCAGAAAGTTCTTTATCATTAAAGATAGTATTCGGGATTCTAGAGAATTTGTTGCTGTCAAACGTCCTTGTATTAATTAAATGTTCCTGAGCTGCAAAAGAAGCTGTTATAAACCGCGTTACAGACCTGTTAATATAATTATCCAGATATTTTTCATAAAACTTGATTCTAGGAACCGCCATATTATTGATATTAAAATAAATATTATTTACATTCATCGATCTGGCAACAAAGATTCCAAGGCAGCATTGTAATGAGGCAGGATATCCGCCATTATTGATATAAATTAAATCAGGATTCAACTGTCTAAATTTACTTTTTAAAAGAAAAAAGTTGATTACATGTGAAACGAAGAACATTTTCAATAACTTTAAAAATATCACCCTGATAAATAAAGTCAATTTCTTAAGGCTTATTCCTTTCAATAAATTATATTGATATATAGACCATTCAGGGCTCAATAATGAAACAGAGCTTGATATATTTAAATTTATACCCAATAGTGCTGCTCTTTCTTTAAATCTATTTTCGTAAGATTTATTAAAGCCATAAAGGAAATGAATATCAAATTGAGACTTAATCCTCCTTGACAAAAGAATATTCTCAATTACATTTTCACTTCCACTATAAGTGAAGCAATCGCTAAAAATAAGTAGTTTCTTTTTTGTCATCGCATTAATCATGCAAGCCATGATAACTTCAAAGAAGTTGATTATTTAGAGCCAAACTTGAAAACGTCACTTTTAATAATATCATTTATATATCCTTTAAATCTTTTTGAACTGAAATAGTAAGTAATTAACGCCAGCATTATACCACAAGCATTTACAAGTCCAAAAATAAACAAATTAAGTTTGCTTTTTTCAAGAGGAAGATAGTTTCTTATTAAGAGTAATGAGCCTACTAATACCAGACATGGAATAATTGCTGGCATTACCACCTGATTAAGAATGACAGTAAGCTTAATCTTAAATATTCTAACAACTAGTACAACATATACAACAGCAGAAAAAGCAAATGCAACAAATTTAAAATAAGCAAAGCTCATTAACCCAAAGTAAGAGAACGTTAATACAATACCTATCCAGTAAATTGTTGGCAAGGCTGCACTCGTAATCATAAGACCTCTTATTTTCTCATATGCCATTATTAATACTCCAGCAGGATAACTAATAAAACTAAAGATATAACTCAAAAGCAGTACCTGAGTGATCGGTACCGACTCAGCATATTTAGGGCCAACCCAACTAAATATAAAACTTTGCATCGTTACCACCGTTGAGATCACAGGAAATACAGTTAGTGGCAAAACAATAATTAATACTTTAATAAAAAATTCCCTCATCCCTTCCATATCGTTTAAACCTATAAAGTGATTAAACTTTGCCGTAAATGGACTAAAAATAACACCAAAAAGAGTTCGGAACAATGTAATAGCTGTTATACCTATAGCAAATATAGCCACTTGAGTAGCCCCAAAAAATCTTCCAATCACAAACAAATCTATCTCATAATATAAAATCCAGCTAATGGTTAAAAAGAGAGAGGCATAAGCCAGTTTATTAGTTTTAGCATATATTAGCTTGTCAAATTTAAAAGATTTAAACACCAGCTTAAAATCATAATTCAACCGTTTTTTAGCAACGAAACCACCAATTATAACCGACAGTAAGCCACATATTTGAGAAAAGACAAAGTAATCTACTATCCTATACTTTCCATTTGAAAAGAAATATAAGACGGAAATGATTTTTACCGCATTAAAGACAGATAGAATACGCTGAAAAACATAATCCTGCAAACGAACACCAAAAACTATCTGGAGAATCTTCTGACCAACAAATACTGGTGAGAACAATGCCAGAGTTAGCAATAACTGACCTGCCATTTTAATCTCCTCTTTGTTTTCAAGGCTTTTGACCAGAATATGCGGATTAAAAGATATAACTGCTACCCCAAACGAATATAATATTACAAAAACAAAGAATACGAACCCTACAAATCCTATAATCCGAATTTCCATTTCTCTATTATTCTGGGCAAAACATTCACTTGCATATTTCATACCGGCAGAAACAAATCCCAGATCTGCATAAGAAAGAAATATGTAAAGTGAAGTTACAATTGAATATATACCAAAAAGAGAAGGCTGTGAAGACAAATAAGGCGTAACAACGAACATTGCAACAAAATTCAATACAATCGATATCGTCTGCCAAAGATATATCTTAATAAAATTATTCATAAATGCGATTAAAAGGATAATAAGTTTTTAAAGACATTGATGTTAATGTCTAATGAAATAAAACTGTAAAGTGGTGGGATCAACTTCTGTATTTAATGAATTTTGCAGGTACGCCGCCTACTATACTATAAGCTTCTACATTTTTATTTACGATACTGCCAGCGGCGATAACTGCACCATCACCAATTACGACGCCAGGAAGAATAGTGCTTTTTGCACCAATCCACACATCATTACCTATAATTATTGAAGCAGTAATGTTTTCCTGATTACGTATTAGTTCATCAGGCCGCAAACTATGATTATTGTTAATAATTAAAACATCAGGACCAATAAGGCAGTCATTACCAATCTTAACAATGTTATCTCTGGAATATATAAAGGTATTATAATTAGCAAAGAAATTATCCCCAATAATGATACTGCCTTCTTCTTCAATATATAATTTCACATAAGGACATACTCTAAAAGAATTACCAATCTTTATCTTTTTGATACCAGATATAGTTACATGATCTGGTATCAAAAAATTAGAGTGTCCCCAATAAATAGAATAAAAATATTTTCTCAAAATATTGCCTCCAAGTACAGAAGGAAAACCCCTCATTATCCAAAACAAAATTCCCATTACACTTTTTTAAAGCTTTTGATAAAAACGTCTTTCGCAATGGAAAGTTCGGCTCCCTTTGAGGTTAAAAATTTGTATTTAAAATCATCATACATCCTTTCATTAAAATTCAAATCTTTTTCCATAATTGTTATTGGCTGATCTATGTTCACCAGTTGTGTATCCAAAGTCTTAGCCAGGTGATGTATACCCTGATAATAGTAATCCATCTTTTCCTGCATATAATTAGTGTATAAGAATATTAGCTTTTTCTCGAATAGCACTGCTAAACTAATCGCAGTGCTTCTATGCGCAAATACGAATTCCGCATATTTAATCAATTCCGCCGTCTTAAAAAAGAAAACATCTCTCTGATTAAAATAATTATTAGTTTGATAGGATACTGCTTTTGGATGGGCCGCTATAATCACTTTAACATTATACCTGCTCTCTATATCATCAAAAAATTTATTTAATGAAATGTAATATTCTTCGGCTTTCACTGTCTTTAAACCAAACATATGAACATCAGGATGATAAGGAAGATATTCATCCAGGAAAACAACATATTTATGCTCAACTAATCTAGAGGAACCTTTCAGTGATAAATAATGGTCATAATCTGACGAATTTATAGGTATTAATTCCGCTTTCTGTTTATCCATTTCATATCCGAGCCCCGCAATTTTCAGCGCATCCTCACCTGCATAATAAATTCTGTCAAATGTTTTAATTAGACCCATTTGTTTAATTAGTAATGCAGCCTTATTAAAAGCAAAATTACTCACCTTTTTAACCATTCCAGCTTTAAACAACTTACCAACGGACTTTTTTACCGTTGAAGCTGGCACTGGGATCATACCCCTTGCGATTTGGAATATAGTAATGTTCATTTTAGTCAGAATCCGAAACAAAAGAAGAACTTTACCTGTAAAAGCAAAATTGATAAAATAAACGGTTTCCCTATTGTTCTTAGCAGATAGCATCATTTTGACTTCCCCCATGCTATTAACTTTCTTTATCCAGGACTCATTAATAGAATTATTAATAGTTAAATTCTCAAAATAATACTGCGAAAGATCCCAATACTCAACATTTATTCCTTCTTTAATCAAATCATCTATAAAGAAATCTCTTGATGTCTTAGCTGTTAGGGGTGCGTAACCAATGTATACTATATTCTTTATTTTATTTAAAGTCACTTTGTAATTATTTATACTTATAACTGATCACAAACTTAAATTTTAAGCGATCATAATCAACATTTCTGAACAAGAAACCATGTGTATCATCACAAAACTAGCCATTATCTATTGATAATAATCGGTTTTTAATAACAAAACTCAAAATCAAAAAATTATGTTCCTAAACAATCCACAACATCCTATTCAATTTTTACTGCAATCATTCTGTATAACTCGATCATATAAGATCATTAAATGGATTTACTTAACTAAATTACAGTTTTACTCCTAGTTACAATAACCAACCTACTTTATATAAACATAAACCGCCATATATGAATAGATTGTTACCCATCATATTTATAATTCTTCTTTGCGGAGGTAAGAAAGAAAATCACTCAGATACAAATTCTGCGCCAGAAACTTTTAACAGAACCTGGTCAGTTCCAGAAATATTACATCGCAATCATTTCATCTTCTTATTCAAGAAATTCTGAAGGAGATATAATGGTATTAGGCAATGAAAAATGTAAGAATTGGGACGCCGACTTTGTGATCCTCCAGTAACATAGCTAGAAAGAATTTATTAAGCGCATCTCTTTTGCGAATAAATACAAGCACAATTCAATGTTATTTCTTAGTTAACAATGGCCTTAACGATGTAAACTTATAAATCAGTTTCAGTAGATGATGGCAAAACATCAGCCGGCGCCACGGCAGTCATCAATGAAGGGGTTTATCTGGGCATCTTGAATGAGGTACTCCATGTAATCCATCAGGATTAGTAAATCACTTGACAACGGAGTAAACTGAACTAAAGTTGCAGACTTTGAAAATATAGATCCAGCTACTAATAATTACTTTTATTCTTCAGTAACAGTTAACAATGGCTACTGCTTGTTAGTATTGATAAACTGTAGGTACAACAGGTATTAATTTGAAATTTTAAAAATAAGATCTCAGCGCCGGGTTTATAATTAACTATTGATATTTTTCAGCACCTTCGCAGGGTTACCTGCCGCAACTACCCTATCAGGTATGGACTTTGTTACTACGGATCCCGCACCAATGACAGAATTGTTCCCTATTGTTACCCCAGGCAGAATTATTGCATTTGCACCAATCCAGCAGCCCTTTTTAAGTAAAATAGGCTTTGAAGGAAAGTGTCCCTGATCTATAATAGGAATATTAGCGTCAGTAAAGGCATGGTTTCCTACATAAAAATGAACGCCTGAACCTACTAAAACATCATCTTCAATTGTAATGCCAGCTCCATCTGCTCTCGGATCTGCAAACATCATAGTTGCAGGCCTGATTACAACCCTGCTGCCAATGCTTATCTTAGAGCAGGCGACGGCATATGCACCCGGTCTAAATTCTGCCCTTTCACCAAAATATTTAAATTTGCTTTTGCATAATTTGATCATCGATTGTTTAAAAAACAGCTTGTAATGCGTAAATGGGATATCTGGTCCTATTCTATCTGCACCACGGTCAAACTTTATTTTTTGAAACAATTGAGATAAAAACATATTTTAATATATATATATTATATAGCCGTCCATCCGCCATCAACCATCAAATTATGCCCTGTAATAAAGGAAGCTTCTTCTGATAAAAGAAAGGTGATTGAAGGAGCAATTTCATCAGGCCTGCCCATACGTTTTAAAGGCGACTTATATTCATATTTTTCAATAAATGATGGATGCTGCATATCTTTTATTCCACCAGGTGAAACGCAATTTACTCTTATATTATCCTTACCAAAATAAGATGCCAGATACCTTGAAAAGTTGATAATTCCACCTTTAATAGCTGAATAAGCAGCCGGAGAGGTTCCTCCATAGCCTTCATAAATCGTAAAATCATTTCCCACAACTCCATATATGGAGGAAATATTAACAATAGAACCAGATTGTTGTTTTTTCATATGAACCAGCACTTTCTGGCAAATTGAAAAAACCGAATTCATTTGCATGTCTACGTTATCTTGCCATGACTCTAAGGGGATGTCTTCAAACTTAACACCCCAATCACTTGTCCTTGGATACGCATTATTAACCAATCCGTCAATTCTCCCGAATCTCTCTACTACATCATTAACAAGATCCTTAATACTAGATTCATTTGTAACGTCGCACTGGTAGCGGCCTTCATTCCAATTTGTTTCAACATTAATTTCTGCATTATCACTATAGCTCCATTTTCTTTCAAATGAGCTATTATTGGTTTGCCGATCAAACCATTTCCACCAGTAACTATAATTATTTTTCCTTTTAATCGTTCGCTATGCATAATTTTAAAACTTCAAAAGCTTCCTCAATTGAATTGAATTTTACTTTATTTTTTAGAACCTGACCAACAAAAAACCGGAGCTGATCTTCATAGGTATCTATAATTCTTTTATTTGATATATAGATAACTTCATCATTAAATGTCACCTTATTCTCCAGTAAATCAACATACAATGTCCCTTCCTCTAATAAGATCTCTAAGCTACGCTTTGGGTCTCTTCTATAATAGTTAAGTACAACATTGGTACAAAAATCATTATATATAAAAAGATAATTTGCATAATCAACAGCAGATATATTTAAAGATGATCTATTGGTCTTGTTTGAATATATCTGTTCAGGTTTACCAAATAACCAATATAGATAATCAATTTCATGTATCAGGTCTATATGTACCCCTCCGCCCATTTCTATATTTGCACTATATATATTTCTAAAATCTTGACCTGGTCTCCAATCCGGTAAATAAGATCCGCAATAACTATTGACTTCGTTAATTCTTTTATCGATTACAAACTGTTTAACAAATTGTATGCATCCAAGAAAACGTAAATTACATGCAACATAGGTCGTTAAATTTATTTTTCTTATTTGTTGTAGAATTATATCGGCATTTAAGTTATTAAAAACAGGTTTTTCTATGAAAAGTGGAATCTGATAAGGTATTAATTGTTCAATGGTTTGTTTATGATTTGCTGTAGGATTTGATATAATAACAAAATCTAATGCCAATGAACCAAGATCATCAATCGAATAAAGATTTGATATTCCCTCTTCATTCTTCGCATTTTTTGTAGAGCGCAATGCATAAAGTGAGAGATCAGGAAAAATAACCTTTAATACAGTAATATGCTTTCTAGCAATCGACCCTAATCCAACAATTAATACATTCATTACAATTCGAAATCTAATTGATTATTTTCCATTAATAATGACATGATCACAAAATCAATTTTATGATCTAAATCAAAGCATAAATGTGAAACTTCATATACCAGAGACTTTTCAGTAATAGCCTTTTTAAGGCCGTCTTCAAAAAAAGTTGCCCGATAAATATAAAATGAAGCATTCATATCATATACTTTAGGCGCAGATTGCCTGGTTAAGAATGTACCCTTTTTACAAGTGTTAAAATAGCCATTTTCACCTTCTTCTACCATATTAAAATATGGATTTCTATTTGCAGGACTAACAGAAAAAATATTGTAGGCATCATCGCTGTTGCCCAATATAATATAGGCCTCCTGCAAATCTTTAACAGATCTTAAAGGAGAAGTAACGTCTAAATCAATGATATAATCATACTTTTTATTATTCTTATTTTCAGAATAACTTAAAACATCATGGATAGCATCAATTTTCCCGGCAGTATCTGTAGCTAAGAATTCTGGTCTCAGATAATAAGTATCAATATTGAACGCTAAGCTCCTTACTGTATCTTTAATTTCTTCATCATCTGTTGATAAAACCAGGTCAACATTACCAATTAGATCAGCAAATTTTGAAGCCGTGTCAAGCGAATAATAAATTAAAGGCTTCCCATTCAAAATTTTAATATTCTTACCTGGAATACCTTTAGATCCCCCTCTCGCACAAATGGTAATTAGTATTTCCATTTCTATAATTTAATATGTTTAATATCTTCCTGTGCCTTTTTAAAATCATCATGTTTGCCAATATCTAACCAATATCCGGTAATTGGATAGGTAACCAATTTCTTATTACTGGCGATTATTGCATCCATTAAATCAGTAACATCGTAATACTCTCCTTTCGGAATCATATTTAACAACTCCTTCTTAAGGATATAAATTCCTGCATTTGAATAATAAGTATAGCGTGGTTTTTCCTTTAATGAAGAAACCTGGTTGTCATCATTTACCTCCATTACTGCATATGGTACATCTACGTGGTATGATGTTGCTGCAACAGCCATATCAGCATTCGACTCCTTATATAAATTAAAGAAATCTGCAAAATCAATATTTGTTAACAGATCACTATTCATAATAATAATATCATCATGAATAAGGTTATTGACCAAAAGAACGGATCCGATTGTACCTAAAGGTTTGTCCTCACGAACATAGTTAATATATGCATTTTTAGCAGATCCATCACCAAAGTAATCTACCAATTGGTCACCCAGATAATTAATACTCAAACATATATTTTTTATACCCACGTAAATTAAGCGGTCAATATTATGTTCAATAATCGGCTTATCACCAATTACTAATAATGGCTTGGGTATTTTATTTGTTAAAGGCCGTAATCTTTTTCCTTCACCTCCTGCCATCAATATAGCATCAGCAGGAATTATTGTTTGCTGGATTCTGAAATTTAAGATATCTACTAGTATACCATCCTCATTCAAGATTGGTATAATCTTAAAGTTTTTTCTTTTGTACTCTTCAAGCTGACTTAGCGTATAATTATTTTGAGTGATAGAAATCGGACTATTTTGAATATACTCCAGGATGCTATCTTCAAATGATAAATTATGAATAAAGCCGCGACGTAAATCTCCATCAGTAAGTGATCCTATTAACTTTTTATTTTCATCAGTAACGAACAGTATTGCATCGGAGCCAAGTTTATCCAACTTTGCTAATGCAGAACGTACAGATTCGTCCTGATAAAGAATATGATTAGATAGAACAGTCATTTTTAATTGTATAAAAGGGTTTGGTTTGTAGAGATTTTATAGGAATAGTTTGTAGAATTTCCATAATCCTGGCTGAGGTGTTACCTTCCCCATATGGATTAATGATTTGACTTAGACTAGTTTGATATTGATCTTCCCTGACTTGCGCAAATGCGCTTTTAATATCCTCAAGGTTTACATCAACATTTATAACACTTGGAGCTTGTATTCTTCCTTTCTGTCTATCACCAATGTTTATCGTTGGTACTCTAAAGGAAGCTGCTTCAATTATGCCACTAGAGCTATTTCCAACAACGGCTGTTGTGTATTTCATTGCGGACAGATAACGCAACTGCCCCATAGAAGTATAAGCAGTAGCCCTATCAGGATATTTGGCAACATAGTCATTAATCATTTGATTAATTAACCTTCCATCTGTATCTGCATTTGCATGTGTAAATATGAAAAAACTATTTTCTTGAAGATCTATTGCATCCAGTAACATCTGAAACTGAGACTCAACAGACCGATTGCTTAAAGTTTCCGGATGAAAAGTGACCAGGTAATTATATTTCTTAAAATTTATTTTTAAGTTTTCAGCTAGTTCTTTTTGGGTCAGTAAGGGCAGAGTTTTGATATTATCTAACCCTATCGCACCTACATTAAATACACGGTCAGGTTGTTCACCCAACTGAATAACTCTTTGTCTGTACTCTTCTGTAGATGTAAAATGCAAATGACTCATTTTTGAGATAGAATGCCTTATAGCATCATCATAAGCACCCTCAGTTAACTCTCCTCCGTGCAAATGACCGATTGGAATTTTGAAGATCAGGGCACAAGAAGCCAACGCCAGCATTTCATACCTATCACCCAAAATAATCAGCAAATCTGGCTTTAAGTTCTTCAACGCATCTGTAAAACCTATCATTCCAAGACCCATAGATTTAACTATGCCTTCAGGAGTATCAGAAGAAAGGAGCATTTCAACTTTTGC
>Ga0233344_1000023_pt1 | contig 31788 bp, 26 predicted proteins | sample GEONDECOMP281_FD_180697 | JGI IMG/M metagenome (GOLD analysis project Ga0233344, IMG submission 180697) | Leaf litter microbial communities from Shasta-Trinity National Forest, California, United States - GEON-DECOMP-281 | ecosystem: Environmental > Terrestrial > Plant litter > Unclassified...
AAAAAGATGCCTACGAGAAAAATACCATCCCAGAATCAAAACGAGTAATGCGAGGTGGATTAACCACTGCAGCAAAGGTAGATTTTACAAAAATGCATGTGCCGCTACTCCTTACCGCCGGAAGTGCAGATCATATTATTCCTGCACATCTGAATCTGCGAAACTGGAAGCAGTATAAGAACAATGGATCTGTGGTTGATTATAAAGAGTTCCAGGGACGAAATCATTACGTATTAGGTCAATCAACATGGAAAGAAGATGCTGATTTTATATTAAACTGGATCAACAACCTGTATTGATCCAAAATCATGCAGTAGGACAAAATACCTTAGGATTTTCCCAAAATCAGCTGATATTAATCCGTTAGAAAAATAGTATTATTTACAGTAGTATTTACCACTAAGCATCAGAAGTGGTAAGGAAATAATTAAACACCTCTTTTTTCTACTGATCTTACTCCTTAAAAGAATCAACTATCGTGTACATTTTTCCCCGCAAAATCATTATAACAGATTATAATTTTGTTTTTACATAAAGATGTTAAAAAAACGTCTTTATACAATTACTGTACCAAGTATGCCAATACAACTATAAGTTGTTAAAATAAAAATAATATTTTATTTATAAAACAAACAACATCCTATTTAAACGATAATTTTATGAATTATTATTTCAATATTAAATATTAATATAAATCAATATTAATATTTATTTTTAATTATAATATTACTTATCAAAAAAAGCTTAATATTGCGTCATATTTATTAGGGATAGTGATAAAGAATTATTATCATCTGATAAGTACAGAAAAAAACCCTTATAAAAAAGTAATGAAAAATCTACAAAAAATTTTAATTCTGGCTGTAGCTATGACTGGAATTTCTACTGCTTCATTTGCACAAACTGATGTAAAAACTGCAACTGTAACTGCAAGCGCAACGATCATCACTCCTATCACGATCACTAAAATTGATGATCTGAATTTTGGAAACATAGTATCAACTACTGCTGGTGGTACAGTAATTTTATCACCTGCAGGTGTTAGAACTGAAGCTGGCGTTCAGCTTCCGGCTGTAACCGGAACAGTAACGGCTGCTTCTTTTACCGTTACAGGACAAGATGGTTATGCTTACGCGGTTACCCTTCCAACTACTGCTTATTCAATCGCTACAGGAACAGGATCAGCAAATCAACTAATGAGCCTTGATACTTTTACAAGTAATACCACAGGTACATTAACAGGCGGAACACAAACATTAAAAGTTGGCGCTACATTAACCTTAGTGGCTAATCAGATTGCTGGTACATATATCGGTACTACCCCTTTTAACGTAAGCGTTAATTATAACTAATTTTTTTTACAGAAGTATTGCTCAACGGGCAGTACTTCTGTTTTTAACATTGAAATCACTTATCACCAAATCCCATGTTTATCAAACCTGGTTTCGATAAAAAAGTAAAAACCCCATTAAGGTATTTTATTTTTTTTTCTGTTCTTTTAACTGGCCTGTTTAATTCCTCCAATGTAAATGCCCAGGGAGATCTGTTTATCAATCCCAAACGCATCATTTTTGAAGGCGAAAAACGGTCGCAGGAAATCAGTCTGGCCAACATCGGTAACGATACAGCAAGTTACATGGTATCATTTGTGCAGATCAGACTAAAAGAAGACGGAAACTTTGAGCAAATAGAACAGCCTGATTCAGGTCAGCATTTTGCCGATAAAAACCTGAGGATCTTTCCCCGTACCATCACCCTGGCACCTAAAGAAACCCAGACTATAAAAGTACAGCTCTATCAGAAAGAAAAATTACAGGCTGGTGAATACCGGTCACACTTATACTTCAGAGGAGTCTCTCCTGAAAATCCTTCTGCTAAAAAACAGCAAACAGAAGACACTAAAAATGTATCTGTAAAAATAACACCCGTGTTTGGCATTACTATCCCTGTAATTATCAGAACAGGAGAAAATACCACCACAGCTTCAATCACCAACCTAACACTTGGAAAATCCGAAAACCAGGCAGATATATTAAAATTAACGATCAACCGAAAAGGAAATATGTCGTTATATGGCGATATCACGGTCAACTATATTTCTACTGCCGGTAAAACTACCAGTGCTGGTTACATTAAAGGAATATCGGTTTATACACCCAATCAACTGCGTTATATAAATTTAACCCTCGACCCAAAAACAGGTTTAAACTTTCATTCCGGCAAACTCAATATAAGTTATACAACTGAAAATGATGGGAAGTCAGAAAAAATTGCCACAGCAGAGCTGATTTTAAATTAACATGTCCTCAATAAAATATTTTCTGCTTTTATACTCAGTCCTGTTTCTTACGCCAATCAGCGCCTATTCGCAAGTCACAGTTTATACGATTCAGAATTTCAACTTTGGAACGTTTTATCAGGGAAATTCCGGCGGAACGATTGATGTATCCACTACGGGAACACGTACGGCTACCGGAGATATTATTTTAATGAATAACTGGAATTCTGCAGCACAGGCTATCCTCGAAATTCAGGCCCCGGCAGGTTCCGTTATCTCGGTCACCAATGGTGCCGACGCTGTCTTAACCGGCAGTAACGGCGGAACCGTTAGCCTTCACCTGGAAAGTTCAAACCTCGGCTCTCCTTTTAATACAACAGCTGTCCCTCCTGCACGCACTACCTTAAATATTGCAGGAAAACTAACTATTGGCAATAGTACAACAAGTCCTCCCGGCACTTATCAAGGTACCTTTTCTATTACTTTTAACCAGGAATAATGCAGCAGCCTGTTGTAAATTTCACACAGCACTTAAAGGCTCATTCTTTTCTATTTGTAATTTCCGGCTGTCTTTTCTCCTTCTTTATTTTTCTTTTTCCCCTTACCGCATCTGCGAGTGACGAACCTGTTTATGAAGAAATAACAGTTTACATGAACATTCCCGGTTTAGGCGGAACAGATCTCGATGTAGTAATTAAAGGCAAAGAAGCCTATTTGTCTATCACAGAATTATTCGAGTTTCTGAAGATCAAAAATAAAGTTTCTGCAAACCAGGATTCCATTAGTGGCTTCTTTATTACACAAAATAATAACTATCTCATCAATAAGACAAATAACAGTATCAATTTACAGCAAAAGGTATATACCTTAACCACAGATGACCTGATCAAAACACCAACAGGCTTATACCTTAAATCCGGAATATTTGGTAAAGTGTTCGGATTAAATTGTGATTTCAATTTCCGAAGCCTTTCCATTAACCTGACTACAAAATTAGATCTTCCCGTGCTTCACGAAAAACGCCAGGAAATGATGCGCCAAAACTTAGGTAAACTTAGAAGTGAAATTGTTGCCGACACCACTATACGCAGAAAATACCAGGCATTTAATTTAGGTACAGCCGACTGGGCAGTATCCTCAACACAACAACAGGGCGGCAGCACCAGCACCCTGATGAACCTCAGATTAGGTGCAATTGTTTCCGGTGGAGAAACTACAATAGACCTCGGTTACAATACCCAGGGAAAATTTGAGCTCAAGCAGCAAAATTATTTATGGCGGCATGTAAATAACGATAATCCTTTGGTAAGACAGGTATTGGCAGGAACGATTCCGGTACAAACGGTATCTACCCTGAGCGCTCCAGTAGTGGGGCTGCAGGTGACCAACGCCCCAACAACCATTAGAAGATCAATGGGAACCTATACCCTTTCTGAACATACCAATCCGGAATGGACTGTAGAGCTATACATCAATAACGTGCTCATAGATTATGTAAAGGCCGATGCTTCCGGATTCTTCAGTTTTCAGGTGCCCATGGTTTACGGAAATTCAGTTCTACAGCTGCGCTTTTTTGGCCCCTGGGGAGAAGAACAGACCAAAGAGGAAAACATAAGTGTTCCCTATAACTTCCTGCCTAAAAACGAGTTGCAGTATACTGCCAGCAGCGGCATAGTGGAAAATGGACAGCATGGCCGCCTTGTCCGTTTTGAAGCAAATTATGGTCTGAGCCGTTTGATTACAATTGGAAGCGGCACGGAATATCTATCTTCTGTAAGTTTAAACCCCGTTATGCCTTTTGCAAATATTGCTTACAGACCAGTTTCCACCTTAGTCTTCTCAGGAGATTATACCCTTAATGTAAGAGCAAGAGCTATCGCTACTTACCAAGTGAAATCAGAACTGACCTTTGAATTGGATTACACAAAATACAAAGAAGATCAGAAAGCAATTTTAAACAACTTTATTGAAGAACGGAAAGCAGTTATATCCAAGCAGTTTAGAGGAATGAATTTTTCCGGGTTTGCGAGATTTTCACTGGATGAACTAATTTATGCAAATACAAAACAAACCCTGTCAGACCTGATGTTTTCCTATACCTGGAAAAATGTAAGCAGTAATATTACTACTTACACCGTATTGATGAATAAAGATTTTTTAAATACCTACAGCAACCTTGCAGTTGCATGGGCGCTTCCGCACCGTTACACCCTGCGCCCGCAATTGCAGTATACCTATACTTCCGGACGGGTGAACAGTGCCACTGTGGAAGTTGAAAAACAGCTGTTTGGCAGCGGCTTCCTTAACCTCACGGTGAATAATAATTTAGTGTACCATACGGTAAATGCTACCCTGGGATTACGCTTTGACCTCTCCTTCGCCAAGGCGGCATTTTCTGTCACACAGGCCAATAAAAGAACATCACTCACACAGTCGTTTAGTGGCGGTGCCGTTTATGACCAGAAAACAAAATATGCTAAACTCAACAACCGCAGTAATGTAGGAAGGGCAGGAATGGTGATTTATGCTTTTCTTGATTTAAACGGCAACAACCAAAGGGATAAAAACGAGCCGAAAATCCCTGGACTTCAGATCAGGGTGAGTGGCGGACGTATGCAGCCCAATGTTAAAGATTCTACGATACAGGTTTTTGACCTGGAGCCGTACACCAGCTACCTGGTTGAACTGAACCGCAATAGCTTTGATAATATTGCCTGGCAGTTCAAAAATGCAACTTATAAAATAGCCATAGACCCTAATCAGCTAAAACTCATTGAGATTCCTGTTCAGGTAAGCGGAGAAGTATCGGGTAACGTATATACTTCAAAAACAGATTCTACAGGACAAGGGAGAATAGCGATTAATTTTTACCGTAATGGCTCAGTACTGGCTGGCCATGCATTGACCGAAAATGATGGTTATTTTAATTTCCTGGGGCTTCCTCCGGGATCATATACCGCCTGCCTGGATGAAGAACAGCTAAAAAAGCTTCATTTAACGTCCTTGTCCATGAAAAAAATATTTAAGATCAAGGCCAGTGTAGAAGGTGATGTAGTGAGTAATATCAACTTTAAACTAATGAATAAGGAAAGCGCTAAACAATAATTTTATCACCATCGCGCCCCATTTGTAATGCTCAGCATTCAATATAGAATTAATCATTTGATCTGATTTGATGTAAAATAGCAGTTACTTCATCTGGTTTTTGTGTTCCGATCAATAATTTCTCCCCACTTTTAAATAGAAGCTGTATTCCCATATTGCCGGAAATATTATAAGCACTACCCTTTCCAGACATCCCTCTTCTTATGCCCCATCCTCCATATTCCAGGATAGGACTGTATTTCCTCACTGATGCTTCAGCAACTGTATCCCAGGTATACTTTTTCTCTTTTATATGAAAAGGATAGAAACGTATATATATTCCATCCTGTTTTATAGTAGTTTCCAGCCGTACGATAAAGATCAGTGCAGTAACCAGCAAGATTAAAACCAGCGTAAATATATTTCCTGTGATAAACGGACTGCCAAATGCTTTGCCACCAGAAATATGCCTGTATGCACCAATAATCGTAATTGTATTTACTCCAATCAAAATTACCCAAAGCCATACTTGTCTAAATTGTTGATTTTCGGTAAACAGGATTTTGTTATTCATTTGATAAACAAGTTTAAAATAATGGGAAATACAGCAAATTAACTTTAACCTGCAAAAAAGCAATTTATAAAGAATTTAAAAAAATATCAAAGAATTTCTATTTTTCGTCAACAATTAGCACGATATTAATTGCACTAAATTACCTTAAAATCTCTCCTGATGATTAAGAAAGAAAATGTAACCAAAAAACAGATACTGCAAGTATGCTTTGCAGCCTTCACTTTAATCATGATCATTAAGATTGCACATGCCGGATATGAATTTGGTCAGTGGTTAAAGGTGCACTAATCTCAAACCAGTCATGTTCTTCTCCTTCATGATAGAATTTTTCGACAAAGTGTAAACCCGACTTTTCCAGGATGTGCCTGGAAGCAATATTGTTCACATTGGCCATTGCATATATTTTTTCCTGCTTTAATTCCTTAAAAGCATAGTTGAGCGAAGCAATCGCTGCTTCTGTAGCATATCCTTTACCCCAATATCTTTTAATCAATCTATATCCCAGATCATAATAATCAATATGATGGTTAGTTAATTGTCTCATTAATTTTAATCCTCCCCAGCCAATAAAATCACCCGTACTTTTTTCAATTAGCGCCCATCGGCCTATACCATGGTCAATATATTGCTGTCTGATGAACTGTATTGTCTCTTCAATTTGTTCCATAGTATGAACAGGATGGTTACCCAGGTATTTGTGAACTTCAGGATTTGTATCCAATTCAAACATACCTTCCTTATCTTCAGGAAGAAGTTCCCGTAAAACTAATCGTTCTGTTTCTGCAAAAATCTTCATTTCAATTGATGGCCTATATCTCCTAATTTATAATAAATAAATAAAAAAGAATAGTAATACATAAAAAACGATAAAGATAAACGGGTAAAAAGCTTACCACAGATTTATCTTTTATCGTTTTACAGTATGTTATTTTACAAATAATGATTGATCATCCAGCTAAGTCCAACTACTCTAAAAATTTATCTTTTAGCGTTTGGATATCATGGTCGTCAAGCCCGATCTGATTCTTTAGAAAATTATCCACTGAACCATATTGTTGCTTGATGGCGTTAAAAGTAGCATCAAGATATTCTTTTTTAACACTCAATACGTCTTTCGCAACACCTTCATTAATATTCATCATGGTTACCATTCCTTTTACGGCTTTTGCATTTTCTGCACTGCGGTAGTAATTTGATGCTTCATAGTCCTGCACGATAGTTTCATAAGGAACACCAAGGCTATATAAGAACAAGGCAGCTCCGATTCCAGTCCTGTCTTTTCCGGCAGTACAATGAAAAACTAAACTTTTATCTGCCGGCAGATTTAATAACTTATTAAAAAATGGTTTGTAACGATCAGCAAGGTAAGTCGTATTGCTATAATAAGAAGCCATTACAGAATCACCCCCTGTTTTTATCTTTGCCAGGCTTTTCAGCAGATCACCATTTGCATGATCACTACCAGCAGGACAAAGAATATAATCAGTATTTGGATTTAAACGATCGGGAGCCTGCTTTGATTCTTCTGTGCCGCGAAGATCTACATCATAGGCGATATTTCTTTGATGAAGTTCTGCAAGATCATGATCGGTAAGTTTACTCATATCGGCACTCCTGTAGATCTCGCCCCATTTCAAGTGATGGCCATCTTTAGTAGCGTAACCACCAAGGTCTCTAAAATTAACTGCTCCCTGTAAATTCACTTTACGCTGAGCACTATCGATAATCTGTGCATTGGCTCCGCTCGTTATCAAAACGGTGAACCATAATAAATTAAAAAATCTCATAATTCAATTCATAAAAAAGGAAGCTCATTGCTAAGCCTCCTGTATAATTCAAATGTTATTTAGTTAACCAGGTATCTTTAAAAAGATCATCAACACCACCAAATTGGGAGGCAATAGCTGCTTTATAATTATCTGAGTTTGCACTGATCTCTAAGGTAGGGTACATCCATCTGCGTGGAATTAAACTACTAGATGTACCAATCCCTGCCCCACCTTGCCCAAAAGCAGGAATACCTGCAGGAACTGTAGAGGAAACAGATCTTCTCCAGTTGTAATAGGGCTCAAAACCAGAGTTATTGAACATCGCTACGTAACGCTGTGTAAAGATTTGCGCAAGTCCGTCTGCGCTATCTCCTTTATAAGCTACATTTGCATTAGCTAAAAACTGTGGTATATTAATAGTTGTAGTACCTAAAGTTTTTCCAGCAAGATCACCAACGGTAAAAACCTGTCCGTTAGTTAATCCAAAGGTAGAAAGAGAAGCATTGATACCATTTAAATACCAGGTTGCGGAACTCCCTGCAACCCATCCCCTATTGATTCCTTCAGCAATGTTAAAGCACATTTCTGAATAACCGATCATAGTAAACAGTTCTGCATTTGCACCAGAAATAGACGTATAATAACGGTTATAGTTGGCAAAGGAATAAGCGCCAGCGTTAGAGCTGGTTAACAAAGCCGCCTGAGAAACATTTACATCAGAACCTACATAAGCAGTAAAATCGCTCACTGGTTTACCGGCCGCTGTTTGCGCAGGAGCAGGTGTAGCTATCGCAAAAGTTCTGGGGTCCTGATCAGCAGTAGTAATATCCAAAAAAGTCTTGCTGATATTAGCGTAATTGTTATAGGGGCTGTTATTTAACGGATATTGATTGTAAGCCGCATTGAATTTATAAACCATATTATCTGCATTTCCAGTCATAATCGGATAGGTTGAAGGTGTATTGATAATAGTTGCAAACTGTGCTGGAATATTTAAATCTGCATTGTCAGCAGCGCGCTTACTTAAACTAATCAATACCCGGAGGCGATAAGTATTAATCAGCTTTTGCCATTGAAGACTGGTTAAGCCAAAGATATCACCACTGGCATCAAGTACTGCTGATGATACTGACGAAACAGCGTTTAAAGTTCCCAATACTGAATTGGCTTTATCCAATAGCGCAAGACTATTTTTATATACATCATGCTGCGTATCATACTTAGGCTGAAGTATAGCCAGACTTCCAGCTTGCGAAAAAGGGATATCACCTACTCTTTGTGTTAGCCATATTGCAGAATAAGCTTTAAAGAACTGTGCAAGTGCAAAATATTTATTGGTCTGATTACCTTGCTGCGCGGTAGATTCTTCTTCCAGTTTGACCGCATATTTTAAGATATCATAACTATCAGTAGTATTATTAAAGGTATAAAAATTGGTTCCGCGATAGTAAGAATAGTTAGCTACAAAATACTGGTCGGTTTTATACGCATCACCCCAAGGAAGTTCAGCGCTACGGATCATTGTGGCAGTAAGGTGATTTAATACGAGTGATGCAGGAACTGTAGCAGTTGAACTGGCAATATTAGGGTTATCGATCAGATCTCCCTTCTGGCAGCCTGTAATGGAAACCATAACCGCAATAATAAACAGCGCAAATGGTCTTATATTTTTTGTATTCATGATCTTATCTTTAAATCTGGTTAATAATAATTAGAAACTTAAGTTGATATTAAATCCGTAACGGCGTGCTGTTTGACTTTGCAAATCAACACTCCCATTACCGCCTACCAATGTTTTATCATATGCATTGTAACCAGATGCATATTGATCAAGATCTATATCTTTTCTAGCCGCAAAGTACAATAGGTTCCTTCCAACTATAGAGAAGGTTGCTTTACTGATAAAAGTACCCTGAAGCATCTTTTTTGGTAAACTATAACCAAAAGTTACTTCTCTTAATTTAGCGTAGGTACGGCTGATCATATAGTATTCATCAAAACTACCAGCAATACCGCTTGAAATATAACTTTGAACAGTAACAGGCGTAGTATTTGGTGCAAAAGTTAATGCACTCATATTATCAATCTGTCCATTGGTATAATGCGGCGTTCCGCTTACCAGAGTTACCCCCTGACCAACATAAGACCCTGCATTATTGTTACCCATCTTTCCTGTTGATTTAAATGCATTCCAATCTGCTAAACGCGCCACGCCGTAAGCACCGCTTGCACTCTCCATAGAAGTACCACCATTGTTAGACTGATAATAAGTTCTATCATAGATCTTACCGCCTACACGTCCGTCAAACTGGAAACTCATATTGAAACTTTTGTATCTGAATCTGTTGGTGATCCCAAACGAAAAATCCGGATTGGCATATCCCAATAATCCATTTTGAGCAATACCACCACCTGCACCTAAAGGTATACCACCTTTATTTACAATATTTCCACTGCCGTCCCTCACAAACTTAGTTCCGTAGATCGCATCCATTCTTTCTCCTACTTTGTAATCATGTCCATTTTGTTCCAGTGTGTTCTGATTACCATAAATAGATTTTAATGTTTCTTTATAAGTTGAATAGTTGATATTCACCTCCCAGTTAAGACCTCTGTCACTTTTTAAAGGTGAACCCTGCAGCTGTATTTCATATCCGTTTTTCTTAGTAGTAACACCATTAACGATTTGAGTAGTGTTAGTAGTTGATGGAGCTAAAGGCAATTGGAATATATTCGGCCCATTGGTAGTGGTGAAATAAGTTCCATCCAAACCTAACCTGTTCTTTAAGAACTTCAAGTCTAATCCTGCCTCATAAGATTTAACAGAATATGGTTTTAAATTTTCATCTTTCACTGTATTAGATAAAGATGCTGATGGCGTACCACCATAAATTGTTGTGGGTGTAGAAGAGCTTGAATTGATATAAGAGGGCCCGTTATAAGGCGTCATTAATTCAGATCCATAACCAAGCATACTACTGCTGCCTATTGAATTACCTGTTAACGCCATATAAGCAGAACCTATAGATGAGGATGTCAAAGCGCCTTTAACATTTGCATAGGAAACACGGGGTTTAACAAAAGATATAAATTCTGGAAAATGAATAAATGAATTCAGTACACTGCTAATGGAAACAGATGGATAAAAAAAGCTCTGATTTGCAGTGGGCAAAGTAGAAAAATGGTCCAGCCTATTTGTTGTATTGATATTAAAATAATCTTTATAACCCAGATCAAATGAATAAAAAGCACTGTTAACCTGCATCTTCGAATTAAAGTTATAGGCTAAAATAGGGCTCAGAGAGTTATTTAGATTATACACATTGGGTATCGAAAGACTTTTAGTAGTAGCCCAGCTGGAAGTATAGTTAAATGAGCGCTCATTACCACCCAATAAACCAGCAAAGCTCCAGTTATTAAAATTCTTTTTATAATTCAGAATCAGATCAGTATTGTTTTCCAGTGAGTTTCTCTGGTCCTGTCTATAGTCACCATACCAACCAAAAGTATACCATGAAGTATATCCATTAAGGTTAGTAGAAGGTGGTACTTTTTCTGTATTCAGCTCATTATAAGTATCTATTTGTGAACGTAATGATAAACTCAAATCATTGGTAAACTTATAAGTGGCCTTCAGGGAACCATAAACGGTTGTTTTATCGCGTCCGCGCAGCCAATTGTCTGCGATATACCATGCACTATTTAAACGACCATATTCAGGAGCGTACTGCACCAGATTAGGCACTCCCTGCGGACCCTGATATACATTTTTCAAATCATTGATATCATAATCTGCAGACCCATACACTTTAAACATATAAGAGTAACTGTTAGGTCCGTAACTTACGTCAGGAATATTTGGAGAATACTCCTGGTTATAATTCAGGTTACCTTCAATGCGTAACTTTGGCGTAACATCATACCCGCCACTGATATTAAAGTTATCCAAATTCATTTTGGTATTTGGAAAATCACCTTTTTGATAGGTATGTGAATAAGACATGCGTAAATCATAGTTTGATCCGCTGGCTGCCATGGAAATGTTATTGGTACTCGTTATCCCTGTTTGAACAAAATTTTCGAAGTTATTTACCCCGCGGGCCAGCCATGGAGTAGTACCTCTAACCCCGGTAACTGCATCATAAGGACTATCATATTGCTGCAGCTGCTGACCTTCAAAACGAGGACCCCATTCCGGTAAACGCTGTTTGTTATCATACAGCACATTACCATAGTTATATACATAACCTGTACCTCTTCCATATTCAGTTTGTGCCTGAGGAAGAACGATAAAGCCTTTTTCTATTTCATTTGTACTGTTAAAATCTATCGACCAGCCCTTTTTATCTTTCGTACCTCTTTTAGTGGTAATGATAATTGCTCCGTTAATCCCTCTAAAACCATATAAAGCAGCCGCATTAGGGCCTTTTAAGATATCATATGTTTCAATATCATCCGGACTAAAATCATATGTATCTGAGTTGAGCGGAATACCATCAACTACATATAAAATCTCTTTACTACCCCTGAGCACCACAGTTGGAGCACCAAAAAACTCGGCACTGGCACCGATGCTTAAACCGGCAACTTTACCAGCCAGGGAGTTTAAAGGATTCGAATCACGCGCTGTGGTTAACTCATCACCTTTAATCTCGGTTTGTGAGTAGCCAAGTTTACGAACTTCCTTTTTAACACCCAATGCAGTTACTACAACCTCAGATAATGCTTTGCTATCTGATTGCAGAGAAACAGAGATGGTAGTTTCGTTACCTACTGTTACTTCCTGTGAAGTAAAACCAATAACACGGAACAACAATACCTGACCTTTAGCGGCTGAAATCGTAAAGCGACCGCCAATACCTGTTGCAGTGCCCTGAGTAGTGCCCTTAACCATTATACTCACGCCAGACATCGGCTGATTGGTATCATCGAGGACAATACCCCGGATGGTAACATTTTGAGCAAAAAGATCACTACCCGTCAGCATGATAGCCAATAGCAATAATAACCTTGAAATTTTGAGTAGAGTTCTTTTCATCTGAAATCAATTTGTTTTCTGCAAAACTATTGACACAGTATTAAGATATCCTCCTTAAATGAATAACAAAAAATTAACAATCGTTATTAAAACCTACGTTAAATCATATTATTTTAGTTATTGTTAATTTTTATTTAATTGTATAGTAACACTAATAATACATTTAACGTTTTAGTATATAAAAAACATGCAAACATTAGTAAAACAGTCTATTAATACCGAAAATAGTCTAATAGATTAATTTTTCGGTTTCGTTATGAAGTCTATAAAGTAAATGATAAAAGGGAGCTATAAAATTGATACGTAATATAAAAATGCCCCATAATTAACAATTTAATTATAAGGCATTCTACAATTATAAGTTAATACTTATTCATTCTTTAAGGCATCAACTGCATTTGCCCTGGCTACTTTAAAAGTTTGCAAACTAACAGTAATTAAGGCAATCAGCAATGATATTATTGCTGCGATCAGAAAGGGCCAAATGGCTATAGATACTTTATAATCATATTTCTTTAGCCAATTGGTAGCTAGGATATAAGCTAATGGGAAAGCGATTAAATTGGAGAACAAAACTAGTTTCATAAAATCTTTATTCAGCAATATTAGTATATCTCCCAATTGTGCACCCAATACTTTCCTGATGCTGATCTCCTTATTGCGTTGTTCGGCCATAAAAAGAGCTAATCCTAATAATCCCAGACAAGAAATAAAAATAGCAAAACCACCAAACAAATAAGATAAAACGCTCAATATCTTCTCTGTCTGCAACTTATCTGCCATATTTTCATTCACAAATTCCAATTCTGCCGGAAAAGCGGGGTTTAATAGCTTACTCATACTTTTAATGGCGTCTATAGAGAGATGAAGTGGCTGAGCAGGATTTAAACGCATTAACAACATTTTACTATATTTTACATCGTATTTATAGATGGTGGCTACTGCTTTTGCACTGCTTTTTTCATTGTAGTAATCCTGCACCACTCCAACAACCTTTAAGTCAGAAAAGCCGTACCACTTAATCGCCGTTCCTACAGGATTTTTCAATCCCATCATTTTTACTGCCGCTTCATTTAACAATACCGAATGTGAGGTGTCAGTAATAAATCTTTGAGACAGCTCTCTTCCTGCTAAAATTTTTACCCCGGTTGTTTTACTAAAGTTATAACCTATACCCCTGTTATTAAGGAGCGAATTATCATTAACAGCCTTCCCAGGCCAAATTACATCGCCAGTAATTGATCCTCCTTCAGTAAAAGAGCCAGAAAATTCTGTCGCAGATACAATAGCGCCGTTTTTTTCTAAAGTCGATTTTAATAATTCTAATTTTCCGGGCTTAGCCAAATTCCCTTCTATGCTGATTTGCACTAAATTATCCTGCTTAAACCCCAGGGGCCTATTTTTCAAATATTGGATCTGTGTATAAATGATAATTGCACAGATGATCATACTTATTGAAAGTGTAAATTGAAATATCACCAGAACCTTCCGTATTGGAAGGGAAGAACTGCCAATCCCGGTAAAGCCTTTCAATACTTTTACCGGAATAAAGGAGGATAAATAAAAAGCAGGATAGCTACCAGCAAGCACACCCGTTAGTAAAACCAATATAACCAGTACCGACCAAAACAGGTAGGATCTATAATCTACAGTAATAGAAATATCAAGCAAATGATTAAAATATGGTAAGGTAATCTCTAAAAACATGAAAGCAAAAAGCATGGCTATCAATGAAAGTAACAATGATTCCAGAATAAACTGACCAATCAACATTTTTTTAGTAGCGCCCAGTGCTTTACGCACACCTACTTCCCTGGCCCTTTTTTCTGAACGGGCAGTGGAGAGGTTCATGTAATTAATGCAGGCAATGAGCAATACGCATAACGCCAGAAAAAAGAATAGTTTTACCTGATCAATCTTTCCACCGGAGCTTTTGCCATTGTCAAAATTGTTGTAAAGATGAACCATACTAAAGGGGAATAGGAAAGCTTCTAAATTAGTCCCCTTGTCATTAGATTTGATCAATTTTCTGAGTAAAGCATCTGTTGCAGTAACATCACTGTTCTTTTTTAATTTGAAATAAGTTTCACAACTGATAATGCCCCATCCATAATCTTTAACCGATGCATCAATCTGTTCATAAAATGCCCAGGGTTGTATAATATCAAATTGAATGGTTTCATTTTTTGGAAGATCTTCGATTACCCCTGTTACTTTCAGCACCTTTTGATCATTCCATTTAAAACTTTTACCCAGAGCGTTCTCTCCCCCGAATAGTTTTTTCGCTGTTGAAGCAGTTATCACAGCAGAATTCGGCTCGATCAATGCCTGCTCCGCTGTACCATTAATAAAATGATAATTGAATATTTGAAGAAACGATGGGTCAACCTGTACCACATTAAATTTGAAATTGTTATTCAGGTAACTGAATAACGCCCTGTAATTATTATTAGAAAGACGGGCTGCGATTTCTACACCAGGTATTTCCTGCTTTACAGCTTTGGCCATGACTGAGGGAGTTGCCTCCGTAGTATAAACTTTCCCGCTAACGGAGAGATTATTCTTTGCTGCATAAATCCGGTCTATATCCTTGAATTGCTTATCATAGCTCCACTCATAATTTACGTATAGCAGCAGCATTAAACAACAAGATAGTCCGATGGCTAATCCACCGATATTGATCAAAGTAAAACCCTTATTTTTCCAGAGATTCCGAAATGCAATTTTAAAGTTAATCCTATGCATAGCTCATTATTTCATACCTGATGACTAATAGCATGCCAATCGCGAATACAACATTAAAATACTTATAATCAGAATCTTAAAATAATAAAAAATGCCTAAATGTTCATAAGCGGACAATACTTGTACGTTAACGCACAATAAAACGGCAACAGTTAAACTTACAATTCCGGCTTAATTTGCCATCAAAAGTAAAAGGTTCAATAAATCCGATTTTTAAATGAACAGCTTCCGGATGAAAGGTTTGATCAGCACATTCTTAGCCATTTGATCAATAACAGTGGGTACAAACAAGCCATAACCACAAACATTTGTCAACTTCTGTACGGACAAATGTTAGAAATTATAAGTTAATTAATATTTTTCTTTATTATTTAAATTGGCTGATATCAATGATCCTATTGTCATCCGCATTAGCTTTCAGAAAATAAGTCTCTTTTCCACTGGCCTGCCAGCTATAATGATCTTCGATCCATTTAAATATTGCTTCCGGTTCTTTAGGGATTTTGGACAATGGCTGCGTAAACACTTCGTTGGTCAGATAATTGACCTCATATAACGAAGAGCCAACCAGAAACACCAGTGTATGTTTATCAGGAGAAGTTACGAAATATAATCCCTGAATCCTTTCAGCAGGATCCTGCCTCTTTATGGGGTAAATTTTAGTTAGAACGGTAGTAATCACAAAATCATTATTAATTAGATATCCTGAACGTCCAATTTTTGTTAATCCTTTGGTAAACCTTACATCTTGTGCACCATGAGATGCTTTGTATATACTGATTACATCCAGTTTATTATCATTAAGATAGATTAGATAAAAAGGTGCAACCAAGCCAGATTTATCTGCTGCCTGTACAAGTATACAAGTCTTTTCAGTATTCACAAATTCTGCAAAAGAAAATTTATCAGTAGCATCTTTTTTAGATGAACCTGTTTGAATTTGAATAGTGGTGTCTTTAAGTTTTACACTAAAAATCTTCTGAGCCTGCGCCTCATTACCAGTACTATCATACTGAATGGTCAGCGCATTTTTACTATTTTCAGATTGGATAAAGTTCTCATTGGCAGTCAAAGCGCGGGGAATATAAGTTTTTACATTTTCCTTTTGCTGACACCCCAGTAATGCGGCTAAAAATACAAGCGGATATAATTTTAATTTCATGATTTATTGATTTAGCAAGAGCTTATATGCCAAATCTATACATATTATTGGTGTAATTCAGGAAAATCTTCTGATGAACTTCCTGTACCATCCTGAGTTCCTTTACCAGCTTCTTTATCAGTTGATCCAGTATAACCGTCATCCTTTAAAGAATCATAACCCTGCGTGCCTGTATTGTCTAAACCATCTCGTGGGCCCTTAGGCTGAAATCCATCCATCGCGGTTTCTGCTGGTTTCTTTTTTTTCTGATCTTTTTTCTGCTGCTCTTTCATCTCATAAAAATTACCTACCGATAACAATCCTGCAGCATACATGTTTTAGAATTATATTTCTTTTAGATCAGCCTGTTTTACCCATCCCTGATTACCATTAGCCAGCCTGATCCTCAACCAGCCATTGTTACCACCTAAAACATTAACCTTTATGCCTTCATGTATCACAAAAAGAGAACCAGATTGTTCCGCAGGAGCACTCTTAACAGTTACAGGACTCATAAAAATGATTCCCTGCCTGTGTTCTTTAAAATAACTGACCTGCCTGCTGGATATGAATACTACAAAAACTCCGCAAAACAAAAACAAAATGGCAGCGAAAAAGGATGATTTTTTAACAAGGAACGATTCTGCAAAAAAATAAAAGATCATAAAAGCAGATCCTAACAGCACCAATATAATACTCCATATGGATAAAGTATGAACGGAAAAACTCAGCATAAAAGAATTCCACCAGCGGTTTAAAAAAAACTCAGGTACTTCCTCTATTTGATCACTGGTTTTTGAATTAGCCAGCCTGATATTCGCTTTAATATCTTCATCATTTGGTGAAATCCGGTGCGCCTTTTCGTAATACAGCAAAGCTGATGGGATATCTGCCAGTTTGTAGCTGGCATTCCCCATATTAAAATAAACTGCAGCCGACTGACCGTCAAACTCTAATATCTTTTGATAACTAGCTAAAGCTTCCTTATAATGGCCTTTAGCATAACTCGCGTTACCAGCTGCAAAAAGAACATCTGCCTGATCACCAGCAAATGACAGCAGTGGTAAAACCATCCATATCAAGAGAAATAACGTCTGCTTTAAACTATTTAATTTCATTTTCAAGATCATTGATTATACTTTTTGCCTGCGTAAACACTTCTTGTGCTGATAAATTAGTAACCGGAGAATAACGTGCCATCTCGCATAGATCCAGTGTATCCAGAAATTGCATCACCAATTGCTCATTAACCGATCTTGACCTTAAATTAAGCGCTATAGCTTCTTTATTCAGATCAGCTATAGAAATAATTAACTTATCACTCAAATAACCGTACAAACCTTTAAAAATATCCTCATAGAACTCTTTAGTATTGCCGGCAAGCAATTGTTTTTCTGCGTTAGCTAAATGTTTGGCAGCCACTTTACCTGCTTTACGATTCTTAACCGCCACCAGGTCGCTATTACTTCTTCTGTACTGATTACGATAAACGAATGCAGCAACGCAGGCAACTGGCCCGGCGGCAAGTAGTAACCAATACCAGGCAGAGCCGTAAAACTCGTTGCCCTTAGTACTCAGATCGGCATCTCCGGTTTTTATATACCTGATGTCTTTATCCAGCACTTTAACATCCTGTTTATTGGCAGCAGAAAAAGCCGTGACATTATTTTCTTCCGGTCCTTTATTTACCTTAATATCAAATCCTCTGGAAGATATACTTACATATTTTTTAGTGGCAGGATTAAAATAAGAAAATTGCAGCGGTGTTAGACTAAAATTGCCAGAATGCCTTGGGATCAGCAGGTAAGTATAAACTCTGCTCCCATTTACGCCATTCTCATTCTCGGTAACTGTATCAGTAATCTTCGGGTCGTATTTTTCAAAATCCGGCGGAAAGCTGATATTCAGTTCTTTCAGCAATTTAAGGTTACCAGTACCAGAAACCTTCACTTTATAGGTGATAGTTTCATTGGTTTTAAGTTCTTTTTTATCCGCAAAAGTTTCTACGGTAAATCTACCTACCGCACCGGTAAAGCTGGCTGGTTTTCCTGCTTCAGGAAGCGGCTTCACATGGATAACCAAAGGCGTACTTTTTGCCGGGTATTTTACTTCTTTATAAGCACCAAAAAATTGTTCCATCACATCCCTTGCAGGGGCAGAAATTCGGGCAATAAAGGTCATTTCAAATGGGTCAATAGTAATGTCACCAGAATGCTGGGCAAATAAAACACTTTGTTTTACATCAGCCGTATTATACTTACTGCCTTTATACTCAGCTACCTTCCATTGTACACGCTGCTGCTGGGCAGTTTTAACATCTTCATTGTAAAAGCCATTCAGGTCTGGCAATTTATCTACCCGGCTATCTTCAATCCCCACACGGGTATATAACCTGTAACTCAGGCTCAGCTGCTCTCCCTGGTAAATAGTCGTTTTATCTACTACCGACTTTAAAAATAAATTCTTCGACATATCTGCAGAATTGCCTTCCTGAATCGTATTATCCGGAGCCCCCTGAGCTTGTCCACGGTTATTTTGCTGCACTGGCTGGCCCTTAACTACTTTCATCCGTATCGGATTGGTACTTAAACGACGGCCATTAACGGTCATTAAAGCCGAACCAATGGTATAAACTCCTTCTCTTACCGCCACCAAAACATAACTATAAGAAGCACTTACTGAAGTATTTCCATTAATAGAGGTCATACTGGTAGATTCATTGGGCCCAGATAACACTTCAAATCCACCAAAATTAGGTGCTACAAAATTATCGCCATTGCCGTTTACCGAAAAGCTAATTTCAAATTGTTCGCCTGTTCCTACTTCGGTCTTACTGACAGATGCCGTAAACCTGATATCCTGCGCAGATAACAGTGTGGTATATAACAGTAAAATAGTAGTGATGTAATACTTCATCTTCATTCCTCTAAACATCATGATAGCTACCAATCTTTTGCGATCCGTGCCTTATCGCTTTTAAACTTCTTGTTCTTTAGTTTATCCTGCGTTTGCTTTTCATCATTATTCAACGCATCCAGCATTCTCTGCGCATCTTCTTTTGACAGCTTGCCGGGATCAGGCTTCTCACCATCCTTATCGTCTTTTTTCTGCGGATCCTTATTTTGTTTATCCTGATCTTTTTTATCCTTATTGTCTTTATTCTTATCCTTGTCTTTATCCTTGTTATCTTTATTTTGATCCTTGTTTTTATCCTTGTTGTTCTTATCCTTATTTTTATCCTTCTGGTTTTGTTTTTTCAGCATCTCCTGCGCATAAGCCAGATTATAACGTGTTTGGTCATCCTTAGGATTGTTGATCAACGCTTTCTTGTAGGCACTGATACCTTCTTCTAATTTTTTATTTTCCACCAAAGAATTACCCAGGTTATGATAGGCCTGTGCCGCTACAGATTTATTCTGAGTAGCAGATGTGCCTATCTTATCAAACTGTGCTCCTGCTTCAGCAAATTTTTTCTGTTTATACAAGGCGTCGCCAAGATTAAAATTACCTGGTATATTCTGATTTTTCTTCTCTACCGATTTGCGGTAACTGGCCTCGGCCTCTGTATATTTTTGCTGCAGATACAGATCATTCCCTTTTTTTACATAGCTTTTTTCCTGCTGCGCAAAGAGTAATGAACCCTGCAATAAAAATAATAATATGCAAACTATCTGCTTCATGTTTTCTTTACTTCAAATAATTTCACCCTGCTTAACCGTAAACTTTTACGGTTAGAAATAAAAAACTCTAAAACTAACAACAAAAGGGCAAAACCCAGGAAGAACTGAAACCGATCTTCATACTCTTTAAAACTTTTATTGTCATAAGTCTTTCTTTGTACTTTATCGATCTGGTCCATTACGATGTTCAACCCGCTATTCGCATTCGTTGCCCTTACATAGGCCCCTTTACCTGCAATGGCAATCTCCTTCCCCATCTGTTCGTTCAGCTTACTCAAAACAGGCTTACCCAAACTGTCGGTATGAAAACCCGACGGCTGTCCATTCTGATAAATAGGAATTGGGGCACCCTCAACAGAACCAATACCGATCACGTTAACCGTTACATCCTTTCCGGCAGCATTTTTTGCCGCAGTAACCGCATCATCTTCATGGTTCTCTCCATCTGTAATGATGATCATGGACTTTCCGGTGCCATTATTAAAGTCAAAAGACTTCATTCCCAGCTCAATTGCTGCACCGATGGCTGTTCCCTGTGTAGGAACCATATTGGTATTGATCGTACTTAAAAATAATTTAGCAGCCGAATAATCTGTAGTTACCGGCAACTGTACATAAGCTTCTCCTGCAAAAACGATAATACCGATACGGTCGCTGTTATGCAAATTATCGATCAGCTGTGCTATTGCCCGCTTTGCATTTTCTAAACGGCTGGGTGCAATATCCTGTGCAAGCATGCTGTTGGATACATCCAGTAAGATCATTAAGTCCGCTCCCTTCTTTTTTACTTCTTCCAGTTTTGATCCGATCTGAGGATCTGCCAATCCTGCGATCAAAAAGATATAAGCCAGCAGAAAGAAGATAAACTTAAGCCAGGGTCTGGAAAAGGAAACCTGGGGAATCATTTGATCTACTATTTTTCGATCACCAAATGCCGCAATTGCTTTTTTCTTCCACCGGCTTACCAGCATAAAAAACAACAAAAATACCGGGACTACTGCTAATCCCCACAAAAATTCTATATGTGCAAAACGTAGCATCTGATTAAGTTAAAGCTCCTTTAAGTAATGTATTTTTTAGTCCGAACTCTGTTAGCAAAAAGAACAGGGCAAGAATGGCAAATGGCAAAAAACATTCTGTTTTTTTATGGTATTGCGTTACATCTATCTTTGCCTTTTCCAGCTTATCAATCTGCTCATAAATACTTTTTAGTTTTTCATTATCTGTAGCCCTAAAATACTTACCGCCAGTGATATGGGCAATTCTACTTAAAGTAACTTCATCCACATCTACCGGTATCTTTTGATATTGAATGCCAGCCGGTGTCTGTACAGGATAAGGTGCAAAACCTTTAGTACCGATACCAACTGTGTACACCCGGATGTTAAATTGTTTGGCAATCTCCGCAGCTGTAATTGGCGGGATAGATCCTCCGTTATTAGATCCGTCTGTAAGAAGAATTACCACCTTACTTTTCGCTTCACTATCCTTTAACCGGTTCACCGCAGTAGCCAGCCCCATTCCGATAGCAGTACCATCATTCACCATACCATTTTTAATGGCAGCGAACAAGTTGATCAGCACATCATGGTCAATGGTTAATGGACACTGGGTAAAACTTTCACCGCTAAAGATCACCAGTCCTATACGGTCATCCGGCCTGTCCCTGATAAAATCAATGGCTATTTTTTTTCCTGCTTCCAGCCTGTTAGGCTGAAAATCTTCGGCAAGCATACTTCCGGAAATATCTGTCGCAATAATGATATCAATCCCTTCAGTAGTACTATTTTGCCAGCTTAATGCTGATTGCGGACGGGCGAGTGCAATAATCAGTGCAATCAGCGCCAGCGACCGGAGTATAATCCCCAAATGCCGCAGGCGGGGGATTATGCTTTTTTGCGAAATGACAAAACCCTTTACCGCAGATACACTCAGACTGCCCTGCAGCTTTTTCTCCCTCCAAATATACCACGCTGCCATAGCCGGTATCAGGATCAGCAGCCAGAAAAATCCCGGATTGGCAAATTCTATTCCTTTAAATATGTTCACCTGCATTGCCTCCTTCTATATTTCCTGGTTTAACAGATGTAGCTGATGGCCGATGATTTGCAGAAACCACAGCTTGCTGTGTTTTTAAAACAAAGTCGATGGCTTTCTCTATACTCTCTTCATTCTCGATTGGCAAAGGTTTCTCCTTCGCAAATTTCACTAAATCAGAAAGTTTTAACAACTGACGAAGCATCTCCTTATTTTCTGGAGCCAGATCCACTATTTTTAATCCGTCAAAGATCTCGTCCGTAGTTTTCTCCTGTGTTTTGATCTGATACCTTTTCTCCAGATACTCTCTCAGTACATCACTCAGCTCACTATAATATTGCTTCACTTCATTCTGCTGCCACAGTTTTTTATCTTTCAATTCCTTTAACTGGTTTAAAGTAATCGTATAAAAAGGTAAACCAGGCTTTGGTGCCACAACCGGAAGTGCCTTTTTAGGCCGCTTTCTTAAATACCAGATCAATCCGATGATCAGCAGTACCACTATAATCGGAATCACCACCAGGTACCAGTTATCTCTCAGCCAGTCCATAAATGTATAAGAAACAGCCAATGGCTGCTTGATATCATAAATAGCCTTGGTGGTATCCACTTTTACCGACTGCACATCTAAAGTCAGCTCATTTGTTTTTAATACCCCAGACTTACTGCCAAAAGAAAAAGAAGGTATTGCATAGGTTCCAGCATCAAAACAGGTAACTGTAAAGCTCTGTGTAACCGTTATCTTATTGTGGTCGTTCTTATCATAAATAGTATCCATTTTACTACTGGCAATGATCTGTACCTTTCCGGTTAGTGTATCCGTTAATTTAGGAAAATTAACCTGCTCCTTTACAGGTTGCTCTACAGTTAGATGCAACTTGGTCTGGTCGCCAATCCTAACCATCGTCTGGTCCAGTTTAGCCATTACCTGTATATCCTGCGCCTCAGCCTTAAAACCAAAACAGGATATGAATACTATTAAAACCAGTATATAATTTAAAAACTTACTTATCATTTGATCTATCAACGCTTATTTTCCCGCTTTTTAAACAATGTCATTAAAGGCTTTACATAAGACTCATGTGTACCTATAGTTGCAAAGTCAACACCCGATTTACTAAAAACATCCTTTAACAAAGAATTTCTTTTCAATGCTTCGGTTTTAAATGCATCACGAACCTTTTTATCACTGGTATTTACCCACATCATTTCACCAGATTCTTCATCGGTCACAGGAATTAGTCCCAAATCCGGAAACTCTTCTTCATGCCGGTCATAAAGCTTTAAAGCAATTACATCATGCTTTTTATTGGCTAACTTCAATTCATGATTAAAATCAGGGCTCATAAAATCAGAAATAATGAAAGCTGTACACTTCTTCTTGATCGCTCGGGTAAAATATTTCAGTGCCTCAGCAATATCGGTACCTTTATTTTGTGGTTTAAAATCTATCAGTTCCCTAATGATCATCAGGATATGGCTTCTTCCTTTTTTAGGCGGAATAAACTTCTCCATTTTATCGCTAAAAAATATAACCCCCACCTTATCATTGTTCTGTATAGCAGAAAATGCCAGTACTGCACATAATTCTGTAGCCAGATCCTGCTTCAGCTGTCCTACGGTACCAAAATTCTCAGAACCGCTTACATCCATGAGCAGCATTACGGTCAGCTCTCTTTCTTCATCAAAAACTTTAACATAAGGATGGTTAAAGCGCGCTGTAACATTCCAGTCGATCGTTCTGATCTCATCACCCACCTGGTATTCACGCACTTCGCTAAAAGCCATACCCCTGCCTTTAAAGGCAGAATGGTATTCTCCAGAAAATATATGATTGCTTAAACCTTTGGTTTTAATCTCAATCTTTCTTACTTTTTTAAGCAGCTCTTTGGTATCACGTGCCATAGTTTATGGAAAGAATATGAATTTAAGGTACGTCTATCGCATTTAATATGCCGGTAATAATATCTTCTGTAGTCATGTTTTCTGCCTCAGCCTCGTAGGTAAGCCCAATACGGTGTCTTAACACATCGTGGCAAATAGCTCTTACATCTTCAGGAATTACATAACCTCTGCGTTTAATAAAAGCATAAGCTTTTGCAGCCAGCGCCAGGTTTATACTTGCCCGCGGTGAAGCACCATAGCTGATCAGGTTTTTATAATTTGATAATTTATACTGATCGGGAAACCGTGTAGCAAAAACTATATCAATAATATACTGCTCAATTTTCTCGTCCATATAAACTTCCCTTACGACTTTACGCGCCCTAACAATCTGATCAGGATGCACAATCGCATTAGGCTTTAACATGCCCGAAGGAGAAATATTTGTCCTGATAATCTTTTTCTCATCCTCTTTTGTTGGATAACCAATCACCACTTTCAACATAAAACGATCTACCTGTGCTTCTGGCAGCGGGTAGGTTCCTTCCTGCTCAATAGGATTTTGTGTTGCCAATACCAGGAAAGGATTGGGTAAAGGAAAGGTTTGATCACCAATTGTTACCTGGCGCTCCTGCATGGCTTCTAATAAAGCACTCTGCACTTTTGCCGGTGCCCTGTTGATCTCATCCGCCAGGATAAAATTAGAAAAAATAGGACCCTGTCTTACAATAAACTCTTCTTTTTTCTGGTTGTAGATCATCGTTCCAACTAAATCGGCAGGCAATAGATCCGGCGTGAACTGAATACGACTGAAGTCAGCCTGAATAGCTTTAGACAGCGTATTGATCGCTAATGTTTTAGCCAGGCCCGGAACACCTTCCAAAAGAATATGTCCATCAGCCAATAAACCAATCAACAGGCGTTCTACCATATATTTCTGGCCGACGATCACTTTGTCCATCTCCATTTTTAGCAGATCAACAAAAGCACTTTCACGCTCGATCATTTCATTAATGGCTCTTATATCCGTTGAATACGATGAATTAGCAGCCACAGCACCTGATGAATGCTCATTATTACTCTTTAATTCTTCCATTAAATCTTTTATGTTTTAGATAGGCAAACTTAAACAGTATATTCATTTTCCACCAAAGAAATATGAATTTAAAATGTTAAAAAGTGTTAAAATAATGAACGAGCGACAAATCTTGTCTCCTAGCGCAAGCTATTTTGTCCTTTTTACCCCTTATAAATTATAAAAAGAAAATTATATATTTATCATACAAATCATCAAATAATAAGAATAACATTATCAATTCATAAACCTCTCTACATATGACAGCATCTGTTAAAACTACTAAAATCACTTATTGGGTAAGTACAGCCATACTTGCCTTGTTCATTCTTCCAGGAATCTTTTTTATCAAAAGCAAAATGGCTTTAGATGGGACTGCCCATCTTGGCTTGCCGATGTGGTTTCACTGGGAACTCAGCATTGGAAAATTTATCGGAGGACTCATCCTAATCTTACCATTTTTCCCTAAAATGATCAAAGAATGGGTTTACGCAGCTTTTGGAATTGATTGTATTTCAGCATTTATTGCTATTATGGCTGTAGACGGAGTTTCAGGAATGTGGTGGTCGCCAATACTGGTATTTATTATTCTGATCGTTTCTTATGTCAGTTACCATAAGCTGCATCCGGAAAACGCTGGTATCGCATAAGTATTTATTTAAATATTTCAGGCCATCTCCAAAAAAATAAAGATGGCCTGGAGTATCATCAGCTTTAAAGATAAAACGAAAGTATTATTTAATATAAACCGTTTTAATATTCACGAACTCGTGAATACCGAACATACTCAGTTCACGGCCATATCCTGATTCATTGATCCCTCCAAAAGGTAAGGCCTGATCTGATTTCACTGCTGCATTTACAAAACAAGAACCTGCAGCCAGTTTATTCCTTGCAATATCTTCTGCCAATGCTGCATCTTTAGTAAATACAGCAGATCCCAATCCAAAATTTGTATCATTTGCAATCCTCACAGCGTCATCTGCATCTTCTGCAGTAATAATTGCGGCAACCGGGCCAAATATTTCTTCATCATAAGCTAAAATTCCTTTCTTCACCCCTGTTAATATAGTTGGCTGATAAAAAGCATGTTCACCATCGGCAAATGGAATTTTACCTCCTAAAATACAAACGGCACCCTGTTTTACACATTTCTGCACCTGATGATGTAACTCATTTCGTAGATCAGCTCTAGCCATAGGCCCAAGATCTGTATCCTCCTTAAAAGGATCTCCGGTGATCTTTTCTTCCATATGTTCTTTAAATAAACGGGTAAATTCTTCTTCTACCTCTTTTACTACAATAAATCGCTTAGCCGCGATACAGCTTTGTCCGTTATTGATTAACCGTGCATCCGCACAGATTTTAGCAGCAGCAGGCAAATCGGCATCGGCAAGTATGATGTATGGATCACTTCCTCCTAATTCAAGTACAGTTTTTTTCAAAAATTTTCCGCCTTGCGCAGCTATACTTTTACCAGCACCGGTACTTCCTGTTAATGTCACAGCTTTCACCAATGGATGTGCAATTACATTTGCAATAGATTTACTGTTACAAATCAATGCTTTAAATACATCACCTTCAAATCCCGCATCTTTTACCACTTGTTCTATCGCCAGGGCGCAACCGGTAACACCCGAAGAATGTTTTAGCAGTCCGCAGTTTCCAGCCATTAATGCCGGGGCCAGGAACCTGAAAACCTGCCAGAAGGGAAAGTTCCAGGGCATTACGGCCAGCACTACGCCTATCGGTCTAAAACTTACATAGCTTTTTGTGGCATCGGTTTTAATAGATTGATCAGTTAAGAAGGCTTCTCCATTTTCAGCATAATATTTACAAACTGAAGCACATTTCAAAATCTCTCCCACTCCCTGCTTCAGTGGTTTCCCCATTTCAGTTGCCATTAACACCGCAAGCTCATCTTTTCTCTCTATCAGGAGATAAGCCACCTTAAGTAATAATTTCGCTCTTAATGCATAATCGGTGTGCTGATAGCTCAGCCAGGTTTCATGTGCCTGCTCAATTTTAGTGTTTATTTCCTGCTCAGTATCTTCTGTATATTCTTTTACCTTTTCCCCGTTTAATGGATTTATAGATAGAATGCTCATAAAAATGTTTTTTAGTTATAACAGCTGACCCTTTTATTTGTGTGATATCATTTTTAACACGTTTTATATCAGTTAACTATTATTTCTTTTTATTCTTTCTGCTTATTCCTCTTTAACGAATCAAGCTTTTTTTGCTGCTGTTTCTTTTTGAAATAGCCTCTTAATAGAAAATTGTGCTGCGCCGCTTTAAGATCTTCATTCAAAGTAGCCGATGTTTTATGAACACTCGTTACGGTCTTATTAGCCGTTTTAATGGTATTCTCCAGTTTATCTGCCAGCTGATCACTATTGATCAGCCTGCCCAATGTCCCTTTACCTTTATTTACCTTCTCAAACAGGTCGGCCAAACTCTCGGTAACCCTTTGCGCATTGTCGGCCACTTTAGCCATCTTCATCATCAGTTTATCACCATCAATAGGGTTCACTGCTTTAAGTGCAGTCCCATTTTCAGCCTGTTCATGACTTGTTATTCCACCAGGGCCTATGATCACCAATTTATCTCCCATCAATCCGTCACTTCCAATAGACAATCTGGAATCTTTTTTTATAAATTTTTTGGTTTTGCTATTAAGTTTCAGGTTAACCACAACGGCACTGTCAGATACGATCTCTATACTTTTTACTACGCCAACATTGATACCTGCAAAGCGAACATTATTGCCTTCTACCAACCCATTTACATTTTTAAACGTACCATGTACATCGTACGTTGAATTAAAAGCACCCTTCTGACTGCCAATAAAATAGATCACCAGCAGCAGTGCTGCTAACCCTAATAGAGAAAACAGGCCAATTTTTATTTTTTGTGATGATGTTGATTTCATATGATTTAAGAAAAAAAAGATTTTACCAATTGATTATCTGACGAATGGAGTTCGTCATAAGTTCCCTCTGCTATGTATTCACCCTCACTCATGATCACTATTCTGTTGGATGTTATTCTGGCACATTCCAGATCATGGGTAATAATAATAGAAGAAGCCTTATATTTTTTTTGAACCTCAACGATCAAATTGCTAATCTCGCGTCCGGTAATTGGGTCCAGTCCCGTTGTAGGCTCATCATACAAAATGATTTCTGGCTTCACAATCAATGTACGGGCAAGACCAACTCTCTTGAGCATTCCTCCAGACAGATCTGCAGGCATTTTATCTATGGCGTCGCTCAATCCCACAGATTCCAGAACTTCATCTATACGCTGATCTATTTCTTTCTGGTCTTTAATTTTAAGTACTTTTTTGAGCGGAAAAGCAAGGTTATCCCTCACGCTCATAGAATCATACAAAGCAGCCCCCTGAAATAAAAAACCGATGTGCTTTCTCAGCTCTTTCAGCTCTTCATCATTCAATTCAGGCACTTCCTTTCCTAACACATTAACAGAGCCAGAATCAGGCTCCTGCATGCCAACAATACATTGTATAGTGATCGATTTTCCTTCGCCAGATTTCCCCATAACTACGATATTCTCTCCTCTCTTCAAAGTGAGATTAATATTTTTCAGTATGAGTTTATCACCAAAGCTTTTACGGAGATGACTAACTTTAATCACGGCATTATTATCGATATGCTGTACACTTTTCGCTTCTTTCATTGGTTGTAGATCCTCCGTCTTCATTAAATTAAAAAGTTAGTGATCAGCACAACGATAACATCAATAAAGAAGATCCAGAGTGAAGCAGTTACTACTGCAGAATTGGCTGCGATACCTACACTTGCCGTCCCCCTATTGGCGTTGTAACCCTTGTAACAACCTACAAAACCAATTGCAAAACCAAAAAACAACGTTTTAATCATCGCAGGAAGGTAATCTGTAAAAGTTAATGAGCCGAAACACTTATTGAAATACAGGAAAAAGCTAACTTTATCTGTAAAATTCATCGCCAGATAACCGCCTAAAAGACTCAGCATATCCCCAAGAATAGTCAATAAAGGGAGCATTAAGCAGCATGCTATTACCCTGGTTACCACCAAATACTGCATTGGATTGGCACCAGAAACTTCCATGGAATCAATTTGCTCTGTTACTTTCATGCTGCCTAATTCAGCACCTATTCCCGAGGCGATCTTGCCGGCGCAGATGAGACCAGTAATTACAGGCCCTATTTCCCGGAATATAGCAACTGCTAATGTTCTTGGCAACATGCTTTCTGCGCCGAAATCAACTAAAGTTGGTCTCAACTGCAAAATGAGTACCGTACCCATAATAAAAGAAGTAACCCCCACCAGCATAAATGACTTGTATCCAATTTCGTAACACTGACGTACAAATTCAGACCATTCAAATTCAAAAGAGAATGTATTACGTAGCAGCTTATAAAAGAATATCCAGCTATCGCCAACAGATTCAAGCCAGCTTCTGATGGCTAATTTATTTGTTTCCATATTGCGCTCCATACAGTACTTTTAAAATACCATAATTTATATTTGGCTGTATCAACAACCAAATAGAACCAAAAGTTGTAATAAATAAAAAAATATTTAATGTTATCTTAAATTACAGCAGCTTAACTTATAAACATAAGGAAAGCTTTACAGTCTTCCTTTTTCTTCATCAGCAGCATTATTCTGATGTCTGCTTTTACGTGAAAATGTATCTTTTCCAAATCGATAAGAGAAGGCAATGCCCAATCTTTGGGTGTCATAAGTCCTTACCTCTGCATAATCTGACTGTGGCAGATCAACCGATTTGTTATGGTAGACCCATGAATGAAAAATGTCATCGGCTGCTATTCTTATACTACCCATATTTTTGAATACTTTCTTTTGAATTCCGCTGTTCACACGGTACATACCAGACGTAAAAGCTTGCGTATCTAAGTCTCTGCTAGCATAGTAGCCACCCAGTTCTGCACTCCATCCATGCCCAAAACTAAACTGATTTAATACTTCCACCCGCGCTACATAAGTATTTGCAACAAAGTTAGAACCGTTAACATCGCCATTTAGCCCTATTTGGGACAACCGGATCTCTGTATTCACATCCCACCACTTTGCCGGCGATAATGAAATTCCGGTATTCAATATTAGCATATGACCAATAGCAATATTTTGCGGAGTGGTAATAAATACATCATTCACCACCTTCGTGGTTTGCAGGATTACATTATTAAATCTATTGTAACTAAATCCCATTCTTAGTAATTGTTTATATTGATATTTGAATTCATAACGGTACTGGTATTGAGGAACAAGTGAAGAGTTGCCTGAAGTATAAGAGTATTGATCACGAAAAACAATAAAATCATTTAAATACTGATAGTTCGGGCGGTTTATTCTTCTCGTTAAAGCTACGCTGAAAGTATTCTTTTTTACCGTATCCAGCTTATAACTTACAATGGCCGAAGGGAAAAACTGCGTATAATCTTTTTTGAAACTGGTTCCTGCTACTGCTTCATTACCTAATTGCTGTCCGTTAGCAACTGTATTTTCTGTCCTTAGCCCCAATTGGATACCAAGATATTTCCAGTTCTTTTGCCCATTTACATAAGCCGCATTGATATTTTCTTTGTATTTAAAGTGATTGGATTGCCTATTATCTATCGTTTGGTCATTACCGCTTACTTTGTAATAGTCAGATACGTTATCATTGTTCACCCAGCTTGATTTAAAACCAGCTTCCAGTTTAGCATTGTTCTTTAACGGATGAATGTAATCTGCCTTTAAAGTATAAATATGAATTGATGCCGGCAAATGATAAAAAAAACTATTGTTACCTAACAGTGAACCATCTGGTCTGTAAATAAAATTCTGCAGGGATTGCTCGTTAGTAGTGCTGTAATCCAAATAATTGAGATCGGCAGCCAATTCTTTACCGCTATCACCAAACTTATGCACCATATTGATATTAGTACCAAAATTAGTTTTGTTAGTCCTTGCCAGCGTGTTCCCGTTACCTGCACTATCCAACTGCTCGCTATAATTACTATTGTTATAATTGAACCGGCCTGAATTGCGGCTTTCGTTCAGGTTGAACTGAAAGCCAAAAGTGGTGTGGGGAGTAGCGGTATAGTCCATACCCATGTTAGTATTGATACCCTTATTTGCATTTTGCTGGTTATTTTGCAGTTTAACAGTAGACATTAATCCGCCGTCTGTCGTATAAAAATGCCTGTTAAAGTTATCGTCTGTATAATCCTTTTCATAAGTGTAACCTAAATTTCCGAAAATATTGATCTTTTTATAATTGTAATTGAGGCGCAGGCTATTATAGGTTTTACCATATTTACCCTGTGTGTAACCAGTAGAAACACTCCCTGTAAACCCTCCGATCCTGTTTTTCTTTAGGCGGATATTAATAACACCATTACCAGCAGCATCATAACGCGCAGAGGGATTATCAATTAATTCAATTTTATCCAGCTGTGATCCGGGAATT
>Ga0233344_1000024_pt1 | contig 31334 bp, 16 predicted proteins | sample GEONDECOMP281_FD_180697 | JGI IMG/M metagenome (GOLD analysis project Ga0233344, IMG submission 180697) | Leaf litter microbial communities from Shasta-Trinity National Forest, California, United States - GEON-DECOMP-281 | ecosystem: Environmental > Terrestrial > Plant litter > Unclassified...
AAGCGGGTCTTTCATCTGTTGGACTGGATATTAGTGTGGTGGAAAAAATGACCTTTGGCGATGAGGAACTCTTGTTGAAAATTTTGAACAGATTTAAGGAAGATAGCTTTAATGATATTGAAGAGCTGGAACAGGGTATAGCTGCAGATGATCTGCCACTGTCTAGGTTAGTGGTTCATCGTATAGCCGGCAGGACAGCTCAAATGGGATCGGGACAGCTAGCTGCAGAATTCAGGGCTGCTGAGCTGGAGTTTGCCGACGCTGGTCAGATGGATACTGAACTAAAAGAAAAGGCTGGGGCTTTAATTGTAAAACTCCGTTCATTAATGGAACTGGTAGAGCTAAAAATCAGTTAACGTTATTCTATTTCATAACGCTCCATCTTACTGTAGAGAGTTTTTCTATCAATATTAAGCAATTTTGCAGCTTTTGATTTGTTATATTTTACTTTGATCAGGGTCTCAATGATCAGGCTTTTCTCATTGCTTTCATTAATGGCTTTAAGATCTGATCCAACCCGTTTTGGTGTTTGTTTAATCGACAGTATCATTTCGTCAGGTAAAGACTCTAGCCCGGCAGTATCAGTAGGGGTGAGCAAAACCATTCTTTTGATCACATTTTTCAGCTCCCGCAAATTACCTGGCCAGTCATATTGTAAAAGCAGCTCTTTTACAGGGGGAGAAAGGTGCTGTACGTTTCTTTCCAGCTCTGCATTGGAAAGTCTGATAAAGTGGTCAATAAATAATTCGAGATCCTGACCGCGATCACGCAGGGCGGGTAGCAAGATCTTAAATTCATTTAGCCTGTGATACAGGTCTTCACGAAAATCTCCGTTTTGTATGCTATTCAGCAAGTCATCATTGGTAGCAGTGATGATACGTACGTTGACCGCTATTTTTTTTGTACTTCCAAGAGGCTGAATTACTCGTTCCTGTAAGGCACGCAGTAATTTAACCTGTACTTCATAGTTTAAATTCCCTACTTCATCTAAAAATAATGTTCCGCCTTCGGCTGCTTCGAACTGGCCTTTTTTGTCATTTACAGCACCTGTAAAAGCGCCTTTTACATGGCCAAATAGCTCGCTCGCGGCCAGATCTTTAGAAAGAGCCCCGCAGTCTATGGCTACAAATGGTTTATTGCTGCGTTTACTTTGGGCATGCAATGTTCTGGCAGCATATTCTTTACCTGTACCACTTTCTCCCTGTATAATAACAGACATGTCTGTAGGAGCAACAAGGTCTATGTGCGCATATAGCTTATCAGCATTGGCACTTTTGCCTTTGATAAAATCTTCATGTTCAATAGATGCGACCTTACTGTTTTCCGGTTTTTTTTCCAGTGAACCCGTAATGATCATCAATAACTCATCAGGATTAACAGGCTTGGTAATGTAGTCTATAGCCCCCAGCTGTATAGATTTTACAGCCGTACGTACATCATTGAAACTAGTCATGATGACTACGGGAAAGTTTAGTCCATTTTCTCTTACATAGGCCAGAATATCCAGTCCTGTACCATCTGGAAGACGATAATCGATGAGTAGAAGGTCGAAAGTATATTGAGTAAGTGTTTTGAAGGAACTTTTGACATCATGGACAATAACAGGTTCATGGCCATGCTTTTTAAGAAAGCCCTCTAACAAGGTTGAGAATGTTAGATCATCTTCAATAATAAGTATTTTCGCCATAAGTATCCGATTGATATAAGGGCAAAAATACAAAAGCCGGATGACTTCCGGCTTTTATATATATTTATATTTTAATCTGTAATCAATTATTGCAGTACAGTACCATCTTTACCAACCTTTAAAAAGGCAGCCTCTGTTCCCTTTTTGACGTTTACCTGATAGTAGGCAGTTTTATCTACTCCAGTGATTAAAAAAGCTGTTGTTGGCGTCCATTCTTTATAAGCATCTGCCTTTAAAGTAGTTTGCACCGGCGCTGGCAGTTCTTCCAGTTTTACAGGAACTTTTGCAGCACTATCTTGTTGAATGTTAATAGTTATAGGTGATTTAACTTCGTTTGCTTTAACTGTTGATACGCCTGCGAATGCTAAAATGGCCGCTGATAAGATGAAATTTCTCATGTTGTCTTGTTTTAATTTAAAAATTCGTTCTATTAATTCTACTCAGCAAAGATTCAAAATGGTGCCACTGTGCCAATAATGGATTATTGTTCTTTATATCAGTTGTTTGAGATTATTTAGTAATAAGTTTTAGTGTCGACTTTCTCTACACTTTGTCCTTTATGCCTTCATTTTAAGAGAACAAAATGAATTTGTATTCGTTATAAGCACTATAAACTTAATTGGAAAGCCATGACTTATAAAGATGTCTTAAATTCACTTGCGGATAAAACCGTTGAAACTTACAGTGCCTATATACAATCAAAAATCTCGGGTTTAGCTGATAATGAAGGTTTTTTGACAGAGAAAACTGAGCAGCACAGGTCTGAATATGACAGGTTGGAAAAGAAACTGGTGGCATTACTGGCTATCGTGAAAAATGATGATTCTATCAATGCAGAGGTTCCTGACACTTTTTACGAAGAATTTGTTAAATAATTGCTATAATAATGCTCAAAAATTGAGCGCTGATGTTAAGTAAATACTTAGCATTTATCAATACCTAAATCTTTTCTTAGCTTTGTACTTAATATGTTGTCTAAGAAAACAAAATATGCCATTAAAGCACTGGTGGCTTTAGGCAAAAACGTAGAAAATCCTCCTATGCAGATTGTAAGACTTGCAGAACAGGAGATGATCCCCAGGAAATTCCTGGAACAGATATTACTTGACCTGCGCAACGCAGGTTATTTGTATAGTAAAAAAGGAGCAGGAGGAGGTTACAGCCTTAATAAAGATGCTGCTGATATTTACTTAACAGATATTTTAAGGATAACTGATGGCCCGATAGCGATGGTACCATGTGCCAGCATTAAATTTTACCGTAAATGTGACGAATGCCATGATGAAAAAACCTGTGGCATAAGGAAGACATTTATAGACGTAAGAGATGCTACACTGAAAGTACTTTCACAAACTTCTGTTGCTGACGTAATTGCGCGTGAAAATCTGGATGAACTGATCAGTTAAAAAATATTTTACAATAAAGACGACTATTCCGATAGACTTTTATATATTTGTGTTATTAAACAGTATATGAACCTATAAATAGTCGGTTATGATTTTAAATAAAATAAAAAACAGTATTCAGGAACCCCGTATCACTTTGGTTGGAGCTGGCCCTGGTGATCCTGATTTAATTAGTTTAAAAGGTGTAAAAGCACTAAATACAGCCGACGTAGTACTTTATGATGCTTTGGTTAATGGCGCTTTACTCAATCATGCACCAGAGCATGCGATCAAGATATTTGTTGGAAAGCAATCTGACGATGAATCTTTTTCACAGGATGCTGTAAATCAATTAATGATTGATTATGCATTAAACTATGGTCATGTTGTTCGTCTTAAAAGCGGCGATCCTTTTGTTTTCGCAAGAGGTTTTGAAGAAGTAGACTTTGCGGAATCATATAGTATACAAACTGAAATTGTACCTGGCATATCCAGTGCAACCGGAGTACCAGGCCTCCATAAGATCCCTATGATTTACGGAGATTTAAGTGAAAGTTTCTGGGTTCTTTCCGGAACAAATGCAAAAGGCGAACTCTCAGCTGATCTGGCAGGTGCTGCAAAATCAAATGCGACTGTAGTTGTATTAATGGGAATTGAAAAAATCAGGGAAATAGCCGATGTTTTTAAACAGGCAGGTAAAGACAGATTGCCTGTGGCCGTAATTGAAAATGGTTCTACAAAGGATGAAAACATTATTGTAGGTATAGTTGATACTATCGCAGAACTTATTGAAGACCATAGGATTGTATCACCTGCTTTACTGGTATTTGGAGACGTAGTTTCTTTACATCCTTCATTTCACCGAATTAGGGATTTTTATGCCGTTCTATCAGAACAATAATTAATTTTCTACGATATAAAATAAATTCATGTCAATTTATTCAAAAAAGCCAGGAGGAAATTCCTGGCTTTTTTGAATTGTAGTTAATTTAAACTTATTATCTTTGGTAAGCCGCCTGACCTGGCAAATGCCAAATTATATGCCCTTTTTCCCAACGCTATTTTCCTTTTTACTGATACTCAATCTCAGCATGTTTTATGGCTTACAGCCTGTTAAACAAGGTTTTGCTTTTAATTCTTGTGAAACCGTTCCCGGCATATTACTAACAAACTGTCGTGAATCTGCTAATGACAGTTTGCAGTATAGGCAAGTACTGGTTAAAGGGGGCAATATTAGGGTAGAATTAATCCGGAAAGGATTGGATTCCTTTTTACGCTGAAGGGAAACACGGGTTATGAACAACTATTGTTTAATAATAACGTTTAAAATTTAATTAATTAACTTACATAAATGAATAAAAAAGTGAAGAATAAAGTTGTATTGAAGGGAGTATTAAGTGTTGTTTTTATAGCAGTTTTCGGATTGAGTTCTTTTGCTCAAAAAGCAAACTGGCAAAATCTTGATCTAAAAACAGATTCTGTGTTTGGGATCAGTACTGAAAAAGCTTACGCAGAATTATTAAAAGGTAAAAAATCCACTCCAGTTATAGTTGGTGTACTGGATGGAGGTGTTGATATCAACCATGAAGATCTTAAGACTGTAATCTGGACTAATAAAAAAGAAATTGCAGGAAATGGCAAGGATGACGATAAGAACGGGTATATCGATGATGTACACGGATGGAATTTTTTAGGTTCAGCAAAAGGCTCTGTAAATCAGGAAGCGCTGGAACTAACCCGAATTTTGCGCAGGGATAAAGACAGATTTGCAAACACTACCACTGCTACGGTAAAACCTGCAGATTCGGCTGATTTTACCCAGTATCAGAAAGCTAAAGTAGATTTTGATAAGCAAACTGCAGAAGCTAAAAATGCAGTGGAAAATATCAGCGGTTTAAAGAATGTTTTAGATCTTATGGTTAAGAAAATGGGTAAGGAAAAACCTGAACTGGCTGATTTTGAGAATTTCAAAACGGAAACAGACCTGGAAGCAAGATTAAAAAAGATCATGGTTTCTCAACTGCAGCATTCTACTTATGAAGATTTTTACAATTCGCAAATCGTAAAAGGTTTAGATCACTACAAAGATCAGCTTCAATATAATTTGAATCTTGATTTTGATCCGAGACCTGAACTTGTAGGTGATAATTATGCGGATGACAAACAAAGAAACTATGGAAATAATGATGTAAAGGGGCCTGATGCAAGTCATGGAACACACGTTTCAGGAATTATTGCTGCTGATCGTACCAATAATATTGGTATTAAAGGAGTAACTGATAATGTAATGATCATGGGCGTACGTAGTGTTCCTAATGGAGACGAACGTGATAAAGATGTTGCCAATGCAATTCGTTATGCAGTGAACAATGGTGCCAAAGTATTAAACATGAGTTTTGGAAAAGGTTATTCATGGGATAAAAAAGCCGTGGATGAAGCTGTTAAATATGCGATATCTAAAGATGTATTGCTTGTGCAGGCTGCGGGTAATGATAATAAAAATCTGGATATCGAAAAGAGTTTCCCGGACCGCAGGTATTTGGATGGTGGTGTTGCCTCTTCTTATATCGTTGTTGGTGCATCAGGCTCGACAGATGATAAAACCTTAAAAGCGAGTTTTTCCAATTACGGTAAAACAACAGTAGATGTATTTGCTCCGGGTGTACAGATCTATTCTACTGTTCCAGGATCTAAATACGAGGCTTATGATGGGACCAGTATGGCATCACCGGTTGTTGCCGGACTGGCTGCACTGATCAGGGAATATTATCCGAAATTAAAAGCTGAGCAGGTAAAAGAGATCATCTTAAAATCGGTGGTTAAAGTAAATCATAATGTAGATGTAGAGATTGGTGAAGATGGTGCTGCCTCTAAATCTGTTCCTTTTGCAGACCTTTGTATAACAGGTGGTATTGTTAATGCTTATGATGCGTTGAAATTAGCGGCTGATTATAAATAAAAGACAAAACCAATTGCCTTAGGGCAATTTTTGATGTTAAAATAAAGCAACCCTTCTTTATAAAGAAGGGTTGCTTTATTTTAACTTTTTTATGATATTACAATCCAAAAATAACTTTAAGGTATAAATGATAGCTTTTAATGATCTGTTTCAATTTTCTCCCTTGCCCATGTGGGTTTATGACGCTAAAACGTTAAATTTTTTAACAGTAAATAATGAAGCAATTAGAGCTTACGGTTATAACCTTGATGAATTTTTAACCATGCGCGCTGATATGCTCCTGAATGAGGGAGATATTGAAACCTGTTCACACATAAAAAAAAATGGGGAAATTATTATAGTGAGTATTCATAGTAATACTATTGATTATGAAGGTGCTAAAGCTATACTTGTTATCGCTGCAGACATTACCGCTCAGGTTAAGGCAGAGCGCGTATTAAAGCTGAATGAACAGAAATTAAAGGTATTGGTGGAGGATGGATTAGACATGATCTCTATTATGACAGAACGCTTTAATGTTATTTCTAAAGCCACCAGTGATACCGTGTGGGACTGGAACCTGGCAACAGATAAGCTGGTCTGGAATAAAGGCATTAAAGGTATTTTTGGTTATAAAGATTTATATGATAATAGTACTACAGGTGATTGGCGGACGATGAAAATTCATGCTGATGACCGGGAAAGGGTAATGGATGATATAAAGATGCATATTAGGGAGAAGGTTGCCAGATGGCAGAGTGAGTATCGCTTTTGCTGTGCGGATGGATCTTATAAATATGTACATGACCGGGGATTCATGGTATTTGATGAAGTTGGGGTTTCTATACGCATGATTGGCAGTATGCAGGATATTTCTTTGCGTAAACAGGAAGAGCAGTGGTCTAAAAAGCATTTGAAGGAAATTGAAGAGCAGAACAAAAAGTTCAGGGAAATTGCCTGGATACAATCACATTTGGTTCGTGCACCCCTAGCAAGGGTGATGGGGTTGGTTGATCTGCTGAAAAATTTTGTCCCGGGAGAGGATAAAGACGAATTGCTGCTGCATCTAACAAATTCTGCTAAAGAACTCGATGCAATAATTATCAATATTGCTGATAAAACTCCAAAAAGCCATGATCAATACCCTAAAAAAAATTATGGTTAGAAAATTTGTCTGGAAATATGATGTTCATCCAGCAAGCATAACATTTCATACTTATATTCGTTCATCAAATCGTAATTTTCCAGCTCCAGGTAAATCTTTATCAATAAGTTGAACATTGGTATTGCATTGAGTATTGCTTCGTTTCTTTTAAAGAGCAGCAAGGATTCCTGTGCGTGGTCAATAGCGATTTCATATTCTTTCCTGTTATAAGCTTGCTGGGCCTGCAACATTATTGACAGTGATTCTAAATATTTAGTGAGATGAGGGTGATTGCTGCTTACTAAATGACTAATGATCTTTTCGATCTGATCTGCTTTTTTTCCAGGATTCGTTCTGGAATTATAAATGCCGTATAAACTTAAGAAGTACATACTGAGGTTGTTCCTTTTCATGAAATCTTTAGGATATTGCTTTACAATATTGGAGATGATCTGGTTACCTGACCGGGTATCTCCTGCGAAAACATTAATCAGCAGGATCAACGCAAATGAAATTCCATCTTTGGTATCCATATGATTTGTCCGGCGTATTTCAAAAGGGTTTTGGCCTTCTTTAAATTGTTCGATCTGCTCCAGAAGAACCAGGTGTACAGGAGGTTTTGCGTCTATTTTTGCATAAATGATTTCCAGTGCTTCCACAGGCTTAATCATCAGCTTATCGTAATTGAGCGCATGCAGCTTTTTTATAGAGTTTTTTATGCCATCCCTATCCAGTCCAATTACCTCTAAGATTCCCAGTATAGAATGATAGATGACCAGATGTTCTTCATTTTTCGCAATATCGACCAGGGCAGTAACCGCTTCTTTATAGCAGGAATCAATAAAATCAAAATTCATCAGTTTAGAGATGATGGTTTCATGGAATTTATCTTCATCCAACAACCGTGAAATATCTGTATTAAATTTAGATCTGTATTTAATTTCTTCAGCAATGAACAGGATGAGATAGTTGGTTTCATAACTGCTTAGTTCCAGTTTGAAGAAGGTTTTTAGTGAATGGAAATTACCTGTTTTAATTAAAAATCTGGTTGCCCATTGCAATAATTGGAATCTCACCTGGTTATAATCGTACTCTGTATTGATATAGTTAAAGAAATTTTTGTCTACTTGCAGATGGAATTTCTCTAGTATTTCCACGAATAGAAAATACTCAAACATATGGGGATGCAGAAAACGTACAAACTCTTTTGGATGTGAATTTTCTGATCTTTTTTCTTCCATCAATATGCCATCAGCAAGCAGCTCCATATAAGCATTTCTGAAAGCAGAAAGCTCGGCAATTAGGGAATCTTTGGGAACCGAATTTGATATTTTGCCATATTTGGTAAGTTGTATAATCTTTTTTAGAAACAGAATTTTTTCTGTGTAGTAGTTAGAGCGATATATCTTTTCCTGTATAAATCTTGAAACAAGTTCGTAAAAGGTGATATTGGTGTAATAATTGAAATCAGGATCTTCTTCTTTTAATTGATAATATAGCTGAATGTGAAAAGGAAATTTTAATTGTGTCTTTAGTCTTGGGTTAATTTCTTTTTTGTCCAGATAATTGATCCTTGAAATGATGATATCCACCTCCTTTTCGGAAAGAGGAGGTACATTGGAAAGTTCATGAAGATTGAAGTAATTTCCAGGAAACCATTTAGACTTTAGAAAAGCTGAGTGGCGCATACGGTCATAAAACCTGGTCCAGGTTGTAGATCTCATGCTCATCATCAGTTTAATGTTTTTATAATCCTCCAGTGAGCAGATCAGGTTAATGATATTGTCAAATAAAAGGGTTTTCTCTTCCTTTTTGAGTACCAATTCTGCAAAGCCATCTAAAATAATAATGAATTTCCCGCCATGTGCCGCCTGTATCGTATTGATATATTCGAGCGCATTTTCTTTGGGATTGATCTGCATTTGAATCTTTAACTGCTCTTCGAGGTTTAAGTTCGTTACCTCTGCATTGAAAAAATTATAGGCTTTAATAAATAGCACACCTGAATTTTCATACGGAGCATTTGGCTTGTAAAATAAGTTCTCTGCTAAGTGGCTCAGCAGAATTGTTTTTCCATAACCAGGTTGTGAGATCAGGCTGGTGAAAATATAATCTCCATTATAAAATTCATCAAAATCATGTTCTGCAAATTTTCTGCTAATGGTCATTTCATAAGGAATGCCGGATCGGTTTCTAATCGTTTTTAAAGTGAAATTAGTGATCTTATCTGCTTTGTCTTTAAGGGTTGTCCATTCATCTGATACACCTGCTAATTGTGGAGTATCTTGCTGATGTTCTATGTTTGAAAAATCAACATATTCTGCCAGGGTGGTTAGGGTAAAGGTGGAGAATTTATGTTTTACCACTGCGAAGCCGAATAATCTCTTAATTGTCGTTTCACTTACATTCTTATTTAGATGCCGGCTAATCTCAATAGAAATTCTTTTACAATCGGCAGGAGTAATGAATCTAATACCACATTTTGATAGAATCAAGTCTTTTAGTTCATTGACCCTGTTATTATATTCCATAATTCCTTGTTAAGTAGGTAAGTCCGTCCGCAAATAATAGTTAATCAGCACCCTTTGTGGAAACCAATATACACATATACGTGTCAAATGAACAGAAAGGTTTCAAATTAAAATGAAAAAAATATTCATTATATGGCAATGATTGCCTTTAAGCTTTGACTAAACCCTTATAGCTGATGTTTTCTGAACGGGAAATAAAATAATGAACAAAATGAATAAGATTAGAGGCTCATTCTCTGTTCTTTAATGAATGATTTGAACACAATTATATGTGGTCGCTATTCTTAAAATTGCCGTAAGTATTGCTGTTAACCTCTAAAGCGCCCCGTATGAAACATACTTCTACTCAAAGCAAGTTAAAAAATCACTTGTATTTTTACCTCTTATTAACTATAACGCTATGCGGCTTACAATCGTATGGACAAACTAGAAATTATGCCCAATTAACTCCTTCTACAGGAACAATTGCTTATTATAATTTACTGGGTATTGCTACCCAGGCTAACACAGCCAGTGCAGGTTTGGTAACTAATCCGGCAAATGTCAGTGTTGCTCCTCCTGTAAGCCCGGCAACGCTCTCCGCAAATTATTTCAATCTTCTTGGATTGGCAAATGCAGAAGGGGAAGCTTATATAGAAATGAAATATGCTACTCCGGTTGCGGCAGGTAAAACAACCTATATACGTTTCGACCAGCCTACCATAACCGGACTGAGTGTAGACTTGCTAAGTGCCGTAGGAGGCCTGACCGGACTTTTAAGTAATAACCTGGTAGAAGTGGACGCCTATACAGGAGCAACAGCAAGTACTGATGGTACGGTAATCCCGAATGCCAACGTTACTAACACTATCGTAAGAGATGTTGCAGGGTTAAATTATCTGGCTGTAACTTCTTCAAGTACTTATAATGCAGTTAGAGTTAGACTAAGATATAAAAGCAATTTATTAGGTTTATCCTTAGGCTCAGCCATTAATATGAATGTATATACTGCATTTAATGTAACGGCTGATAATTGCGGAACTTCAATTTTTACCGATTTAGGAGCTGCATCTGGAGTAAATGTTTCATTAAGCACTTTGATTACTAATCCTGAAAGTGCGATAGACGGCAACCTGGCCACCTATTCAAGAATACAATCTGGTTTAGTTGGTGCAGGCTCTATTGTTTCACAAACCGTATATCTTAATGGGCTATCTGGTGCAGGAGATGTAGCAAAAATATATCTTTCACAACCTGGCACAGTATTAACTGCTAATGTTCTGGGGACAATCACTCTGCAAGCCTACAATGGCAGTACCCTGGTAGGGAGTGTACAAAGTGCAGGTAACCTCATTAATTTACAGCTGCTCTCTTCATTTACCAATAATACGCCCATACCAGTCTTTTTTACCCCTGGCGCACCGTTTGACAGAATACAGGTTTCCGTCAATAATACACTTGCTGTTGGAGGAAATCTTCTTGGCGGCGGTCTAAATATAAATGAAGTACAGCGAACGGTGACAGCTCCAACCTTTGCGGGAAAGACCAACGGGACTATCACTATCTGTGGAGGCAGTACGCTTGCACTTTCTGCGTTAAGCTCAAATCCTGCTTATACTTATAACTTTTATAAAAAAACAAATAATGTAACGACTAAGGTTGCCTCAGCTACCGCAAGTACCTATACAGAAACCGGACTTGCGGCTGGTACTTATACCTATTATATAAATGCACAAAAATCTGGCTGTACCGGAGAATCTGACTTAGACAGTGTAGCTGTAACTGTTAAGCCAGTGTTGGTTTTTGCAGCAACTACCTTAACCAATGGTTCGGCGGGGAAAGCTTATTCGAAACAGATTACTGTGGCTAGCGGCGGCACACCTGGTTATACCTATGCGCTGGCTGCAGGAAGTACACTCCCTGCGGGATTAACCATTTCTCCGGCAGGACTGATCAGTGGAACACCTTCTACTGCGGGTGTATACAATTTTAATTTAACTGCTACAGATAGTTTTGGCTGTATACAAACCGCAAGTTATACCTTAACGGTAACGGTTACCCTTGCACTTCCAACAGCTGTTCTGCCAACAGGTACGGTTGGAACTGCTTATCCTGTTACACAACTTCCTTCGCCTACTGGCGGTAGTACGCCCTATACATATGCAGCTGTAAATTTGCCCGCCGGGTTAAGCCTTAATGCCAATACCGGGGCGATTACAGGAACACCTGCCGTCTCCGGAACTTTTACATTTCCGGTAACAGTGACCGATGCAGATGGGAATATGGTAACTGCTAATTTTACAATACTGGTTAGAGATCCGTTGGTATTGCCGCCTGCAACTTTGGCAGGTGGCACCACCGGAGTAAGTTATACCACACAGATCATTCCTTCTGCGACTGGTGGCAGCGGTGTTTATACCTATACGGCTACAAACTTACCAGCTGGTTTAACCTTTAATGCTATAACCAGGGAAATAACAGGTACACCAACACAATCAGGAACTTTTACCTTTCCGGTAAATGTGGGTGATAGTGAAGGCCGGACTGCTTCTTCAAATTATACGATCATAGTTAAAGATCCATTACTGCTGGCAGGTGTGACCCTGCCTAATGGAACAGTAGGTGTAAATTATCCTGCTCAAACTATTCCATCAGCTACCGGAGGTACTGGTCCATATACCTATGTGGCTGCAAATGTTCCTCCGGGATTAACATTTAACCCTGCTACCAGACAAATTACCGGAACGCCTACACAGTCTGGTAACTTCACTTTGTCTATAACTGCAACAGATAGTAATGGTACTTCTGTTACGGTACCTTATCATATAATGGTGATCGGAACACTATCGCTTGCCCAGGCAACTTTGCCTGATGGAATGGTAGGTACGGCATACAATTCAGCTGCTTTACCAGCAGTAACAGGAGGTACCGGTCCTTATACCTATACGATGACTAACCTTCCGGCTGGTCTTACCTTTAACCCGGCTACTCGTGTGATCTCAGGAACACCAGCTGTGGGTGGTAATTTTACGGTAACCATGACCGCCACTGATAGTGGCGGACTGAGTACCAGTACAGATTATATGTTAAATGTAAATGTAGGAAATCCGGCTGTTGCCGGAATAACGATATGCAGCGGCAATTCTGCTACATTGAGTGTGTCAAATCCTGTCAATGGGGTAACCTATAATTTCTATTCTGCCACTGGTAATACACCTTTATTTACGGGTGCCAACTATACCACAGCAGTGTTAACCCAAACCACTACTTTTTATGTTCAGGCAGTTTCGGGAACAGCTGTCAGTTCTCGTATTGCTGTTACCGTAACCGTAAATCCTTCACCAGACCTGCCGACAGTAATCACCAATAACGCAACGATCAGCAGTGGACAAACTGCAACATTACAGGCTACTGCTGATTCTGGTTCTACTATTGAATGGTATGCTGCAGCAACCGGCGGTTCTGCATTAGCAACTGGTGGAAGCTTTACCACACCAGCACTTACTATAAGTACTACGTATTATGCCGGAACTGTAAACAGCACAGGTTGTTCAAGTTTGACTAGGGTGCCGGTTCTGGTAAATGTGCTCGCTGTTACTACTAATCCAAATTGTAATGCCGCTGCTACACAGCAAAGTGGTGTTACCGGATTGTTGTGTGTAGCTTGTTCTATACAGAATCCAGGAAATTCTATAGATGCAGATCCTGCTAATTTTACACAGATCAACGTTACCCTGGGAGTAGGAGCGGCCGGATATCAGACTTTGATTTTCCAAAGAATGGGACTGGCAACAGACAGTATACGTTTAAACCTTGGTACACCTTCAGGTTTAGCTAATGTAGGTGCACTCGGCGGGATAACGATCAATGTGATGAATGGCAATACTATAGTAAAGAGCTATGTTTTAAATAATTCACTGGTCAGCTTAAATTTATTGTCTGGAGGTAGTACATTTAATGCTACAGTGCTGGCAGGCGCCGCGTATGATAGGGTGCAGGTAAGCCTTAACCCTGTGGCAAGTGTATTAAGCAGTTTAAATATTTATGGAGCACAGGTTATTTTGCCTGGCCCTACGCTCGTATCCAGTAATCAGACCATTTGTTCCGGTTCTTCTGCAACTCTTAGTGCTGTTGCAATGGGCGGAACTACATTGACATGGTATAGTGCTGCGACAGGTGGAAATGTTCTGGCCACAGGCGCAACTTATACTACGCCTGCACTTACTGCTACTACTGTTTATTATATAGGGGTAAGTAATGCAAGTTGTGCCAATCCGGACCGTATTGCAGATACTGTGACCGTTACACCGGTTGTAGCTGTACCTGTACTGACTACAGTAGCCCCTGTTTGTTCGGGTTCTTCTGCAGTATTGTCTGTAAGCCATCCGCAAACGGGGATAATATATAAATGGTATACCGCTGCAGCAGGCGGGACAGCACTGGCTACCGATTCAGTTTTTACCACTCCTGCATTAACGGCTAACGCCACTTACTATTTAGAAGCCTCTAATGGAAATTGTATGGCTGCAAGTCGTGTCGCCGCAAATATCGTGGTTAATCCGCGTCCGGTTCTTCCTGCAATATCGGCTTCTGCAACTACTGTAAACCAGGGACAAACTGTAACCCTTACCGGAACATCAACAGATGCCGATGTTGTATTTAACTGGTACACTACTGCAGACGCTACCACTCCGGTATTTACAGGGCCCACTTATGTAACCCCGCCACTTACTGCAACCACTATTTTTTATATGGATGCTACTTCTACGGTAACCGGATGTGCATCTCCTATGCGAGTACAGCAGACTATTATAGTAACAGGAAATGGCCTTCCAATTCCAGTATTATGTGAGGCTCCGGTTAGTGAGACAAATGGGGTTGCCGGTACACTTTCTATATTGGCAAGGGTTGACAATCCGGCATTAGCCATAGACGGCGACCAGCAAACTGGTTCTACACTTTCTATTCCTGTCGGATTAAATGCCTCAGTATTTCAGAAAGCTAATTTTACGGGACTTTCGAATGCTGGCGACACCGTCCGTGTTTTATTAACATCGCCCGGGCAGACTTTGTCACTTTCCGTATTATCAGGAATTACCGTTACAACCTATCAGGGAGCAACAAGTAATAATGATGGTGTTGCTGTCAATAATTCGCTGATCAATGTTCAGTTGTTAAGCGGAGGAACACAAGCCCTGATCAATTTGGTGCCAGCTGCACAGTTTGATGGGGTAGAAGTAAGGTTAGGTTCTGGTTTGGCAGGTGCTTTATCTGCTGTAAACTTTAACTATGCACAAAGAATAACGAAAGCGCCAATTGTGGCTGCCGACACGGTAACAACTTGTGTAAATACCTCTGCCACTTTAACGGTTACTAATCCACAGCCTGGTATAGTTTATAAATGGTATGATGCATCTGGAAACTATTTGGGCAATGACGGGGCAACTTTTGTGACGCCGGTTATTACAGCTAATACTCAATTTTTTGTTGCAGCTACAAGAAACGGATGCGGGGGGTCAAGAACTACTGTAAATGTGTTGCTTGTTCCTGCACCACAGGTTCCTTTGCTGCTTTCTGCAACAGAACAAACCTGTCAGAATGCTAACTTGGTATTACAGGTGCAAAATCCGCAGGATGGTGTTACTTATCAATGGTATAACGGTAGTGCAGCTATAACTGGTGCTGTTACTTCATCTTTGAGTATTACTAATATACAAACCAACGCTACATATAATGTTGAGGCAATTAACAGTTGCGGTGCTATTTCTGCAAGAGCATCTGTGGCTATAACTGTTGGCTCACTAACAGCACCAGTATTGAACCCTTCTGCGGTAACGATTAACTCCAGTGAGCAAACCGTACTTACTGCAAGTTCATCAACTGCAGATTTAACTTATACCTGGTATAGTGATGCTGGATTAACCAATGTGGTATCTACCCCTTCTAATGGTGCTAACGGAACTTTCATTACGCCTAACTTAACTACCACTACCACTTATTACGTGACTGCTCAAAGTACTGCAGTGAATGGTTGTTTATCTCCTGCTGCTGCTATAGTGATTACTGTCAATACACCACCACCACTAAATCCGGGATCAGTTCCTTGTGAACCAGCCATCAGCCAAACTACCCGTACCGGAGGTACACTAACAATAGCTACGGTCTCAAATCCAGGTTTTGCTGTAGATGATGATATCTCCACCAGCTCTTCATTGTCTATTGCTGCTGGTATAAATGGATTTGTGGCTCAGAAAGTGAATTTCACTGGCTTATCGCAAGTTGGAGATACTGTTAAGCTGAGTATTTCTTCTCCGGCTGCATTGTTATCTTTAACAGCAGGGGCAAGTATTACGGTTACTACTTATAATGGAGCAACCAGTAATGGCGATGAAAGAGCGATCAGCACTTCTGGAATTGACTTACAACTATTATCAGGAGGCACCAACGCAATTATTAAATTTGTACCAGGACAAACATTTGATGGTATAGAGTTAAAACTTAACTCTGGCACCGCAGGTCTGCTTACAGGTATAAATCTTAATTACGCGCAAAGAATACTGCTGGCACCAGCGGTATCAGCAGCTTCCGTAAATGTTTGTGCGGGAAGTTCTGCTACACTTGCAGTTGCAAATCCAGCAACAGGAATTACCTATAATTGGTACCAGGGTACTACCTTCCTGGTTACTGCAAATACGTATCCAACACCCACTACTTTAACCGCTGGCACCTATAATTATTTTGTATCTGCAAACCGCAATGGTTGTGAAAGTGCAAAAACAGCCGTTACTGTAACTGTGCTTGCAGACGCGCCTGCACCTGTACCAAGTACAGGGAACCCAGTTTCAACTTGTTTAAATACACCTGTAACTCTGCGTGTAGATCAGGTGACCGATGTTACTTATAACTGGTATGATGCTGCAACCGGAGGAAACCTGCTGGCTGCAAATACAAATTCATTTACTACTCCTGCAACTCTGGCAGCCGGAACCTTTAACTATTATGTAGAGGCAATAAATGCTAATTCTTGTTCGAGTCCTGCGTCAAGAACAGAAGTATCTATTATTATTAACCCGGCTGCAACAGTCAGTGACTTGTCGGTATCTGGTGCAAGTGCACCAATATGTGCCGGAGCAGGCGTCAGTTTTACTGCCAGCAGCAGTACGGTTACCAATCCGGTATTTACATGGTATAGTGATGCCGCGCTGACCAGTGCTGTATTCACGGGAGTAACATTTAATATTGCCTCAGTAGCTGCAAGCACTACTTATTATGTAACTGTAAGAGGTGATAATAAATGTGAAAATACAGCTGGTAATGCTGTACTGGTTAATATCGTAGTAAACCCTTCTGCTGTAGCGTCAGATATCAATGTGAGTGGTATACCTACCAGCATTTGTGCAGGAACACCTGTTACCTTAACGGCGGGCAGTACTACGGTAACGAGTCCTGTATTTACCTGGTATAGTGATGCTGCGTTAACAAATGCAGTATTTACAGGAGCTATATTTACTACTACTCCGGCAGCTGGAAATACAAATTATTATGTTACCGTACAGGGAGCTAATAAATGTCTTAATGCTGCCGCGAATGCGAAAGTTATTGCGCTGAATGTTAATCCGCCAGCCACGTCTGCGGATATTAGTGTCAATGGAATACCTGCTGTCGTATGTTCAGGATCGGGTGTTAGTTTAACAGCCAGCAGCATTACTGTAACTAATCCTGTATTTACCTGGTATAGTGATGCAGCCCTAAGTAATGCCGTATTTACAGGTGATGTTTTCAATACACCTGCGATTACTGCAAATACAACCTATTATGTAACCGTACGTGGGGATAACAAATGTGAGAATGTAGGCGGCACAGCCTATGCGGTTACATTGAATGCCAATCCTGCATTGAATTTCACTGGTGCTGCACTGAACAGCGGAACAGTATCTACTGCGTATTCTGCTCAGCTTAGTGCTGCAACAGGTGGCACTCCAGGATATACTTATATTATTGCCTCCGGAAATACGATCCCTTCAGGTTTAACCTTGTCGTCGTCAGGTTTACTTTCCGGTACACCGACTGTTGCCGGTAATTATACCTTTGCCGTGACTGCTTCAGATACTAAAGGCTGTAATGCAACCGCTACTTTTACCGTAAATATTAACACTGCGGGTGGATTAAGTCTGCCACCGGCAAACCTGCCTTTTGGAATAGTAGGCTCAGTATATGTTACTCAAACTTTACCATCAGCAGTTGGTGGAACAGCCCCCTATACCTATATAGCTACAAATCTGCCTCCGGGATTAACGTTTGATCCTGTAACGAGACAGATCAGCGGAACACCAGCACTTGGTGGTACGTTTACTATACCTGTAACCGTAACCGATGCAAATAGTTTAACTGCTATTACAAATTATGTGATTGTAGTTGTGGTGCCAGCACCTGCAGTATCGGGTATGGCAATCTGCCCTGGAACTGCTGTAACTTTAACGGTATCTAATCCTGTAGCGGGTGTAACCTATAACTGGTATGCTACAGCTTCAGGAGGAGCTATCCTTTTTACAGGTACCAGCTTCCAAACCCCAGCGATCATTGCAAATACTACCTATTACGCAGAAGGTGCATCAGGAACTGCTACCAGCACCAGAACTGCTGCGGCCATTACCCTAAAACAGAATGCTACTGCTGCTGATATTACTGTTACAGGTGTACCATCGAGTATCTGCTCTGGTTCTGGTGTTACTTTAACCGCTAACAGCAGCACAGTAACTAATCCTGTATTTACCTGGTACAGTGATGCGGCATTAAGTAATGCCGTGTTTACCGGTGCTGTATTCAGTACTTCCTCACTTAACTCAAATACCATCTATTATGTAACCGTACATGGAGATAATAAATGTGATAATGTTTCCGGTACAGCTAGAGTGGTCACTTTAAATGTAAACCCTGCGATGAGCTATAGTGGCACTGCACTGAGCAATGGAACAGTATCATCTGCCTACTCTGCACAGCTTAATGCCGCAACAGGGGGAACGCCAGGATATACTTATATTCTTGCTTCAGGAAGCACATTGCCTGCTGGTTTAAGCTTGTCATTATCAGGTTTACTGACAGGAACACCAACTGTTGCAGGTAATTATAGTTTTGCCGTAACTGCTTCAGATACTAAAGGCTGTAATGCAACTGCTACATTTACATTGAGTATAAGTAGTAATAACGCAATAAGTTTACCGCCTGCTACTTTACCTAACGGTATTGTAGGTACTGTATATACTACTCAAACCTTACCAGCTGTAATAGGCGGAACCGGTCCGTATACTTATGTAGCTACGGGATTACCTCCGGGACTAATTTTTAATCCTGCAACGAGACAGATCAGCGGAACACCAACCCTTGGCGGTACATTTACGGTATCAGAAACAGTAACCGATTCAAATGGCCTCACGGCTAATACTAACTATGTGATTATAGTTACTGTACCTGCCCCTGCAGTTGCCGGCACAACAACCTGCACAGGAAATCCTGTTACACTAATTGTATCAAATCCGGTAGCAGGAGTAACCTATAACTGGTATGCAGCATCTGTTGGAGGTCCGGTTCTTTTCACTGGTAACAGTTTCCAGACTCCAGTTATTACTGCAACGACTACTTATTATGCAGAAGGTAAATCAGGAACAGCTTCCAGCAGCAGAACACCGGTTACAGTTACCTTAAAACCGAATGCAACAGCTGGGGATATTGCTATTGCAGGAGCTTCTGCAAGCATCTGTTCAGGATCTGGTGTTACTTTAACGGCCAGCAGTTCAACAGTAATTAATCCGGTATTTACCTGGTACACCGATCCGGCTTTAACGAATGCCGTATTTACCGGTGCTGCATTTAATGTGCCTTTACTTACTGCCAGTACAAATTATTATGTAAGTGTAGCGGGGGATAATATTTGTGCAAATCCTTCAGGAACTGGTAAAATAGTGACTTTAAATGTAAACCCCGTAATCAGTTATATGGGTACAGCGCTAAGTAATGCCACTATATCCGGTACATATTCTGCCCAGGTTAATACTGCATCAGGAGGTACTCCCGGATATACTTATGTGCTTGCTTCGGGAAGCGTTCTGCCATCAGGCTTATTGCTTTCTTCCGGAGGAATAATTTCAGGAACACCAACTACAGCGGGTAATTATACTTTCTCTGTTACTGCAGCAGATAGTAAAGGTTGTAATGCTACCGCAGCATTTACTTTGATAATCGGTAGTGCTGTTAGCCCTTTGAACTTGCCGCCAGCTACATTGCCGGATGGTATTGTAGATGCGGTGTATACAACTCAAACCTTACCGGCAGCGGTTGGGGGTACCGGTCCTTATACCTATGTAGTTACAGGCTTGCCTCAGGGATTAAGCTTTAATCCGCTGACCAGACAGATCACAGGTACACCAACCTTAGGTGGTAGTTTCACTGTAACAGAAACAGTTACAGACGCAATCGGTACAACTGTTTCGGCAACTTATGTGATTAATGTTACTGTGCCTGCGCCTGCAGTGACAGGTGCAACCAGCTGCTCTGGAAATCCTGTAACTTTAACCGTATCTAATCCGGGGCCAGATATAACTTATAAATGGTATGCTGTGGCTTCAGGTGGCAGTATTCTGTTTACAGGAAACAGCTTCCAGGTACCTGCCCTTACAGCGACTACTACTTATTATGTAGAAGGAGCCTCCGGTACAGTTACCAGTGCAAGAATACCAGTTACAGTAACCGTAAAACCAAGTGCAACAGCAGCCGATATTTCTGTTGCTGGCGTCCCATCAAGTATTTGTTCAGGATCTGGTGTTACGCTAACAGCCAGCAGTACTACAGTAACTAATCCTGTATTTACCTGGTATACAGATGCTGCGCTAAGTAGTGCTGTGTTTACAGGAGCAGTATATACTATTCCGGCATTAAATACCAGCGCAACTTATTATGTAAGCGTAAATGGCGACAATAAATGTGCAAATACATCTGGTAGTGGCTACGTGGTGGCATTGGCTGTAAATCCTTCTCTAAATTTTGCTGGTACTACATTAAGTAACGGTATTTCCGGCACTGCCTATTCTCAGCAGATTGATCCTGTAACCGGAGGTACTCCAGGTTATATATATAGTCTGGCTGCAGGAAGCACTTTGCCAGCTGGCTTAACCTTGTCCGGAGCCGGATTAATTTCGGGCATACCAATTACTGTGGGTAATTATACCTTCTCTGTTATGGCAACCGATACGAAAGGTTGTTCTGCTGCGGCTACTTTTATTTTGACAGTACAGCAGGGAGGAATAACTCCAGCAACGTTAAGTCTGCCTCCAGCTGTGCTGGCGGATGGAATTGTAGGTTCGGCATATGCGACTCAAACCCTGCCGGCAGCGGTAGGCGGAACCGGGCCATTCACTTATTCGGCTACGGGCTTGCCTCCAGGGTTAACTTTTGATCCTTCAACAAGGCAAGTGAAAGGTACACCAACGCTTGGTGGTACATTTATCATTACGCTTAGTGTGACTGATGCCAATGGTGCAACCGCTGCTGCAGATTACACGATCAATGTAACAGTGCCATCTCCGGCTGTTGCAGGTGCGGCAAGCTGCAGTGGAAGCAGTGGTGTATTAACTGTGTCGAATCCTGTAGCAGGAGTAACCTATAATTGGTACGGAAGTCCAACAGGAGGAAGCATCCTGTTTACAGGAACTACTTTCCAGACTTCTGTACTAAGCGGTACAACCACTTATTATGCGGAAGGGGCTTCTGGTTCAGCAGTGAGCACCAGGATAGCAGCTAATGTGGTTATTTCACCTGTTCTGGCTGCGCCTATAGTAACCTCTCCGGCAAGTACATTTACCAGCATTACCTTTACCTGGAAAGATGTTCCCGGAGCAACCAGCTATGAAGTATCTACTGATGGCGGGTCTACCTGGACGAGTCCAAGCTCTGGAGCATCTGGTACTACAGATCTGGTTTCTGGTCTTCAGAAAGATGAAACAGTAACATTAATGGTAAGAGCCAAAGGAGCTACATCCTGTCAAACCAGCAGTTCGGGAAGTTTTACCGCAACAGCCAACAATAACCACGGTGGTGATCCTTCCGGAGCAGCAGTCTTTATCCCTAATACATTTACCCCTAACGGTGATGGGAATAACGATATTTTCTATGCTTATGGAAACACAATTTCAAGTTCGAAAATGCGGATATATGATCAGTGGGGACATTTGATCTTCCAATCAGATCAAATGCAGAGGGGATGGGACGGAACTTACAGAGGTACTTTACAGCCGAATGGAGTATATGTATATGTCATAGACCTGAACTTAACTGATGGCAGCCATACCATGAAAAAAGGAACAGTAACACTTTTAAGATAAGACCCTTTAATCTGACAAATAAATTATTATGAAGAAACTTATAAAGATCATCAGTTTGAGCGTGTTGTGTATTATCGCAACGTTAAGGGTTAATGCACAGATAGACCCTCATTTCTCTCAATATTATGCCAATCCGCTATGGCTTAATCCTGCGCTAACAGGGGTAATGGACGGGGATTACAGAGTAACTGTTAATGCCAAGCAGCAATGGGGATCTGTTTCTAATGCTTATGTAACCACAGGTGCCTCATTTGATGTGGCACCTACAAAAAACCTGTCTTTTGGAGCGCTGGTACTTGACCAGAGTGCCGGAGCAGTGAGTTATAATTATTTGAATGCACTGGCTTCTGCTGCTTACCGCATCCAGTTTGGAAGAGCGGGTTTGAATATGATCAATTTCGGTATCCAGGCAGGAATTCTAAATAAGAGTTTTGATCCTACAAAGGTAACTACAGGCAGTCAGTTTAACTCTGGTTCTGGCCTGGATGGCGGTCTTCCTACGAATGAGACTTTCGCTTCTTCCAATACACTTGTTCCGGATGTAAATGCAGGAGTAATGTATTTTGACGGAAGCGGAGACAAAAGAATAAATACTTTTCTTGGGGTCAGTGCAAATCACCTGACAAGACCGGTTGATCGTTTTATAGGTGATAATATAAGAATACCGATCAGGCTTTCTGTACATGGGGGTGCGCGTATAAAAGTGACAGATCTGCTGGATATCACTCCAAACGGACTTTATATGAGGCAGGGTACGGCCAGAGAGACTTCTCTGGGAGCTTATGCCAATTACTATATTAACCGGGATACCGATCTGATGTTTGGTTCAAACTATAGAAAGGATGATGCTGCTATTGCCTATGTTGGTATGCATGTAAAGAATTTCGCTTTTGGGCTGAGTTATGATTTCAATACCTCTAACCTCAGCCGTGCTACTGGCAGTCAGGGAGGCTTGGAATTGTCGATTTCCTTTACCAGCCGCAGGGGTATTTCTGGTCCCAATTTTTATTGTCCACGATTATAATATATTTTATGAAAGCGCTCAAAATACTTTTATTGATGTGCCTGATGAGTAACCTGGTACAGGCCCAGTACGTAGTAAACAACAAGAGAAATGCAGATGTATATTTCCAGAATAAGGAATATTATGCAGCTGCGGAATATTATAAAAAAGCATTGCAGATCAAGAATGATAGTGCCGGCTTTGTAGTGCCTTATGCATTTGATAATAATAACGTAAAGAAGGAAACTACTAAGCGCAGCGACTATGAATATTGTGTTTATCAGCTGGCTACTTCACTGCGTTTATATAAAGATTACAGAGGGGCTGAAGCATGGTATGCACTGGCTAAAAATTTTAGTGATCCTAAATATTTTTTAAGTTCTTTTTTTTATGGAGAATGCTTAAGGGCTAATGAGAAGTATCTGATTGCAATTACTGCTTTTAAGGACTTTTTGAATAAAAATAAATCAAGTGATCTGTATTCGGATAAAGCAAGAACGGAACTTGCTTCCTGTAATTTTGCTCTGTATGAAATACGCTATCCACGTTTGTATAGATTTAGCAAGATCTTTAACGAGATTAACTCAAAGGGGTCTAATTATACGCCGGTAGTACATGATAATAATTTCTTTTTTACCTCTTCGAGGCCTGTTCCAGTAGGTAATGGGAAAGAAATACTTCAGGATAAAAAAACTAAATCCAAAGTAATAAAAAAAGAAAACCCTTATCTAAATGCTATTTATGAGGCTTCCGGTAATCCGCAGGAAGAGGGAACAACTGTAAAAAGAATCGGGGCTATAGAAAAGGGCAGAGAATTTGCCGCTCCTGCTTTTAATCCAAACGGGAAGGTGATGTATTTAACCAGCTGGACTGCAAAGGGCATCAGAAGGATCTTTGAAGTAAATATTCAGGAAGGGAATGGTGCTACCTGGTCTGCACCTAAGGATTTAGGAAATCATGTAAACATTGACGGCTATAATTCTATGCAACCTTTTGTAACTAAAGATGGAAAATATTTGATCTTCTCTTCAGATAGGCCAGGTGGTATGGGGAAATATGATCTTTGGTATTGTTCTATCAGCGAAAACGGATCAATGGGGCCGGCTATAAATATGGGTAACCTGATCAATACAAAAGAGGATGAAGAAGCAGCTTATTATAATATTAAAACCAGGAGATTATTATACAGCAGTGCTGGGAAGATAGGTCTTGGGGGACTTGATTTTTATGAAAGTATGGGTAGTTTTTCCGGATGGTCTGAACCAAGAAATTTAGGTTATCCTTTTAATTCTTCGAAAGACGATGTCTATTTTACCCCTATTGGTGATAATGACAGTGAAGGTTATATCAGTTCTGACAGGGAATCTGTTTGTTGCCTGGAAATGTTTTATGCCAAAAAGGAATTCATCACCATTGAGGGAACAATATTGGATTGCCAGACAGGGCTACCGTTACCTGGAGCTACTGTTACGATGACTGATTCTATCCAGCAAATAAAAGTGATTGCCGGACAAGATGGAAAATATAAGTTTAGGATCAATTCTAATCGTGGATTTAAGCTGCTCGCAGAAAAAAACAGTTATTTCAAAAAAGGCATTAGTTATAGCTATGAGGAGCTGTCGAAGATAGACACACTCGTAAATCCACGATTATGTCTTAGTGGTTTTGTATTTAATAAACCAATAGTGTTAAAAGATATTTTGTATGATTTTAACAGTGCAAATCTTAATCCTGGATCAACAGTGATATTGGATCAGTTGTATAAATTACTTACAGATAATTCAACAATGGAGATCGAACTTAGTGCGCATACTGATAATATTGGCAAAGCAGCTTATAATCTTGATTTATCCGACAGGAGGGCTAAATCATGTGTAGACTATCTGGTTATGAAAGGAATTGAAGCAAAAAGAATGACGAGTAAAGGTTATGGGTTTAGTAAGCCTGTTGCTCCAAATCAGTTTCCTAATGGGGAGGATAACTTTCTTGGTCGCCAGCAGAACAGAAGAACAGAATTCAAGATCACTAAGATGTAACCGTTGTTAAAGAAGTTTTTTAATCTTCTTTAACATATCAGACATTTGGAATGGTTTTTCCAGGTAGTCATCAGTAGGTAAATGTTCTCTCATGATGTAATCCTCGGAAAAACCACCAGATGTTAATATGACCGGAAGATGCGCTGTATTTTCCCTGGTTCTTATCTCTTTAAAAATAGCCCTTCCATCCATTCCATCCAATTTAATGTCCATCAATATCAGATGAGGTTTAAATTCTTCTATGATCTTAAATATAGGTCTTCCTGTCATTAAAGGGAAAACCTTGTATTTATTCTCTTCTAAAACTAACTGGATAACTTCAAGTACATCCGGATCATCATCAACAACAAGTATTCTATTCATCGATTTTAAAAAAACAGTGCTGAACAACTTTGGTGCCATGAAGTAGAATAAAGAATCGATATTTTTACTTTATTCATTATCATTGTACCTATGCAGTTAAAAGATCAGATTGAAGCAATAGCTAATACCTTACTTCCCAGTTTTATACCTAAAGATGTAAAGGAAACAACTTTGTCTTTCCATTTTACATTACCCCCGGATTCCAGTTATAAAGTTTTTTTTGAAAAAGATGCCAAAGCAAAATGGCAGTATCTTCGCTTTGAAGAGGCAGTAAAATAACAGATAGCGGAATGTTTTACCCAAGATGTGCAGGCGCAATTTTTGGCATAAAAAGCTTTAAAACCTGAGGATGTGAGTGCATTTTTGATAGCAGGTAATAATACGATATAGCATTCGTTTAATTGGCTATTCCTATATGGTGTATGATTTTTTTTTAAATAGTTCAAAAAGGTATAGTAATTGTCTGATCTAATTTGGGATATAAACCATAATTATAGAGGATATTGGAAAACACATTTGGGAGGAATATAATTCCGCATAATGAAGAAGAACGTTTAGAAAATTTAAAGAAATATAAAATTTTATACACTAAATCTGAACCTGTTTTTGATCAGCTTGCAGCAATTGCTGCAACGCTATTTAAAGTTCCGCTGGCTATGATCAATTTTGTTGACAAGAACCAGGTGTGGACAAAGGCTAATCAGGAAGGACAAAGCGGAGAGGAATTGGAAAGAGGTTCTAGTTTATGTTCTCTGGCTATTTTAAAGGATAATATTACTGTTTTTGAGAATACACTTACTGAGCCATCACTGCTGGCTAATCCAGTGATAGCAGGTGAATCTGGTATACGTTTTTATGCAGCATCCCCTATTATTACTGCCAATGGATTTAACATTGGAGTAATCTGTGTAGCTGATATAAGACCAAGAAGGTTTACTGCTGAAGACCAGACAAAATTGGAGTGGCTAGCTGAAATGGTACAGGAGGAGATAGAAAAGAGGATAAAAGTTAATTAACAACTGTAATTTATTCCTGTCTACTTTGCAGGAATAAATTAATATTTCTGAGTTGGTTAAAGGGTGATTCCTTCTTTTTTAAGAATATAGTTAAAAATTCCTTCAATAGGTTTCTGAAGAATTTTACCTACATGTATACCGTTTTTTTCGCATACCCGCTTAAGAATGTCCTGGTAATAAAATGAAATAGATCCCACAAAGTGACAGTCGATTATTTTATAATCTTTGAAATCTTTAATGTTGATATCTATGAATTCCTGAAATCCGTCTACCAGTACCTGATGTATAAATGGATGATCCCTGCGTTCATACATGAATCTGCTAAAACCAGCCAAATAAGTGTTTGGAAGTGCTCTTTGGTAAACGTTAGTGATGATGGTTTCTTTATCAGCATCAAATTGTTCGGCAAAAAGCACACGAAGATCTTCGGGCATTTGCTGATAAAGGTATGAAGTGATCATTTTTCTACCAAAAAAAGTTCCTGATCCTTCATCACCAAGAATATAACCTAAGCCATAGTTACTGTCATAGGTCATTGACCCATCCCAGTAAGAAACATTGGACCCGGTACCTAAAATGCATACTAATCCTTTTTCATCGCCACAGGTGGCATAACCAGAACCGATCAGGTCATTTTCTACACTAATATATGCTTTTGGGAAAAAAAGTGACAGGCCATTTGAAATGATCTCATGTTTGTCTGGTGATGAGCAGCCAGCACCATAGAAATAGATCTCTTTTACTTCCTCCGCAAACTCACTCAGCATTTCAACTTTAGACAAGACTTTAAAAATATCCTGAGCATTTAAAAAGTAAGGATTGATACCCTGGGTATGGAAATTAATTGTTTTTCCGGCATTATACCCTAACCAGTCTGTCTTCGTCGACCCGCTGTCTGCTACTAAAATCATTTCACAAAAGTAATCATCTTATTGAACATTTAATGTATTACAAGCGCTTGGACATTGATTTTTAACATAGTTTTAAAAATATGCCCGCTTTTTAAGCTTGAATATATAGATTCATATTTTTAATTGATTCTATTGATCAAATCGAAAGACAATTAAGAATATTATTGAATGTTTATACTGTTCGTAATTTGTTTTAAGGTTATTTCTGCGAGTTTTGATTGGTATTGCGCATCATAAAATTTTGATTGTGCATCCAGGTAGTTTTTTTCTGCTTCACGGATCTCGAGCGGTGTAATATTACCCAGTTTATATTTTTCCAGAGAAATATCCAGATTTTTTTTAGCCACTGCAACATTTGCCCTGGTTAGTTTGGTGAGATCGATCTCAGAGAGATAAGTGACAAACAAATTATTAATCTGTGCCTCGATATTTAATTTTGTCTGATTGTAGGTTACTTCCGAATTGTTAATTTGTAATTTTGCGTTCCGCTCTCTTCGCCACTGGTTAAATCCATTAAAGATGTTCACTGAGGCCGTAACCCCATAGTTAAATCCATTCACATTCTGGCTCCTTGTAAACCCATTTGGAGTTTTACTGTCGCTGATGGCATATCCTGAAGTTAGGTTAATCTGTGGATAACGATTTGATCTCACCTGTTTTAAATTTATTTCGGCCAGACGCCTGCTGATCTCGGAAGAAATAATTGCGGGGTTCTGGCTTTGGGCCTTGCTGATCACTTCTTCCATTCTTAGTGTTTCATCTACCACCATGGTGTCGCCCACAGAAAAATCTTCCTGCAGGTTACGTACAAGCAGCTGATTCATCATGATCTTTGCCGACTTAAATTGCTGCAATTGCGTTAAGTAGGTAGCAGTATCTGTATTTAGGTTTACTTCGGCGTTGAGTACATCCAGTTTAGAAACGCGGCCAACTTTGAATTTATCATTTGCATAACGCAGCTGCAATCTTGAAATGCCTATTTGTCCTTTTAAAGCATTTAATTGCTGGTTTAAGTTGATTAAACTATAATAGGTAGATATTACATTGGATATAGTAGCTTGTACAGTATCTCTGGCTCTGATTTCTCCCAGTTCATTTAATTTTTTAAGCTGGTCATAACTGGCGAACATAGAGAACCCATTAAATACGGTCCAGCTTAAATTAACCCCATAATTTAGGGCTGAGCTTTTAACGCTGGTATTGTTAATGATAGCCCCGGTGGAGTTGGTTTGATCAACGATCTGCGAACTATTAGCAGAGCCGAATGTTCCATTGACTACGGGCAAAAAGCCGGCATTTCCAAGAGTTACATTGTTCTTTGCAATGGTAGAGTGGTTTTGCGAAAGTTTTATGTTATAGTTATTCTTTAAGGCAACAGCAATAGCATCCTTCAAGGTAAGTGGTGGTACTTCCTGTGCATGTACGGTTAAGGTTAAAACCATCAGGCAGGTTATCCAACAAAAAATTTTATCGATCTTCATATGGCTTAAGCGTTTTCAATCAGTAAAGGAGTTTTCTCCTGTTCATCAGCAGGTGGTTCTTCATCCGGGTCGCGGCGTGTTTTTGATGCGCACAATACATACATCATAGGAATCACATAGAGAGTAAGTACAAGGGAAAACAGCATACCGCCCATAATTACTATTCCTAAGGAAACCCTGCTTTTTGCACCGGCACCCAATGCAAAGGCAATAGGAACAGCACCGAGCACAACAGCTAAGCTGGTCATTAAAATAGGACGCAGACGGGAAGTAGCCGCTTCTTTAACAGCTTCGTATTTGCTGAGGCCATGTTCCATTCGCTGATTGGCAAATTCCACGATCAGGATACCATTTTTAGTAACCAGACCAACTAAGGTGATCATTCCGATCTCACTAAAAATATTTAAGGTCTGATTAAATAGCCATAGCGATAAGAATGCACCTGATATAGCCAGGGGAACTGTAAGCATCACGACAAAAGGATCTATAAAACTCTCAAACTGGGCTGCAAGAACGAGGTAAATAAGTAATAGTGCAAATGCAAATGCATACAGGATGTTGGATGAACTTTCGGCATAATCTCTCGAAGGCCCGCTTAATGCAGTACTAAAGGTGTCATCGAGTATACTTTTTGAAATGCGGTCCATTTCTGCAATACCATCTCCAACAGTGTATCCCGGAGCTAGTCCTGCCTGTACCGTGGCGGACTTAAACCTGTTAAAATGGTATATCGCCGGGGGGGTAGCATCTTCTGTAATTTTCACTACGTTGTCCAGCTGGATCAGCTTTCCTTTTGTACTGCGCACATAAAGTGATTTCAAATCGAGCGGCTGATCTCTGTTTGCCCTGTCTACCTGACCAATTACCTGGTATTGTTTACCATCGATCAGGAAATAATCCATACGGCCGGCACTATAATATAATTGAAGGGTTTGTGCGATTGAACCAACTGAAACACCAAGATCCCTTGCCCTGTCGCGGTCAGTAACCACCTTTAATTCTGGCTTGGTAAATTTAAGGTTTACATCTGTTCCCTGGAACACCGGACTTTTCGATACTTCTGCAAAAAACTGCGGCAGAACCCCTCTTATTTTTTCAAAGTCCTGGTTCTGTATAACGAATTGAACAGGTAATGAAGTACGGGAAGCACTACCACCTCCGCTGATGGTTTGTTCTTGTATCACTAATGCACGGGCATCGGGGAACGATTTTAATTTTTTACTGAGATAATCGGCAATTTGCTGCTGACTGCGTCCGCGTTCATCGGGCTGTACCAGTCCGATCCTGCCAAATCCGGAATTTGCAGAACCACCGCCGCCACTTTGAGGAGAAATGATCTCCAGGTTTACATTGGCTTCGGGTATAGAATCGTTAACGAACTGTGCAACCTTATCCATATACCTGGACATATATTCATAGGTAGCTCCTTCAGATCCGGTAACCGTATAACGCAGTAAGCTGCGGTCATCCAGCGGAGCCAGTTCTGAGGGTACCAGTTTAGACAGTATTCCTATGATGATCACAGAAGCTACCAGAATGGTAATTGATATCCATTTCTTTTTCATGAAACTTGCCAGTGTGTCTGAATAAGAGTTGGTCATGTTGACAAAGAATGGTTCTGTTCGTTCGTAAAATTTAGATTTCTTTGAGTTTTTACGGATCAGTTTTACATTTAACATGGGAGTTAAAGAAAGAGAAACGAAGGCCGAGATCAATACTGACCCTGCTACTACCACGGCAAATTCTCTAAATAGCCGCCCTGTAAATCCCTGTAAAAATACGATAGGTAAGAATACTGCAGCCAGGGTAACCGATGTAGATACTACTGCAAAGAATATCTCAGCGGAACCTTTAAATGCTGCTTCTCTGATCGGCATGCCTGATTCTACTTTTTTATAAATATTCTCTGTGACCACAATACCATCATCAACTACCAAACCTGTAGCGAGTACGATACCTAATAGGGTGAGTATATTAATAGAAAAACCAAACATATACATGATAAAGAAGGCTCCGATCAACGAAACGGGTATATCAATTAAAGGACGGAAAGCAATCAGCCAGTCTCTAAAGAAGAGGTAAATAATAATGACCACCAGAATAAAAGAGATCAATAAAGTTTCTTCTACTTCAGAAATGGACTGCTTAATGAATCTGGTGTTATCCAATATCACTTTTAGTTTGATATCTGCAGGCAGGTTTTTTTTGATCTGATCCAGGCGTTTATAAAAATCTTTAGCGATCTGTACGTAGTTTGCGCCGGGCTGAGGAACTACTGCCAGTCCAATTTCGGGTACAAAGGATTCTTTAAATGATGTTTCTTCATTTGCAGACCCGAGTACGGCATAACCGATATCCCTAAAACGAACCACATGGGCGCTATCTGAACGGATGATTAAATTATTGAAGTCTTTTTCTGTGGAGAGCTTTCCAATAGCACGGATAGTTACTTCAGTATTGTTTCCTTCAATTTTACCTGCCGGAAG
>Ga0233344_1000025_pt1 | contig 31315 bp, 19 predicted proteins | sample GEONDECOMP281_FD_180697 | JGI IMG/M metagenome (GOLD analysis project Ga0233344, IMG submission 180697) | Leaf litter microbial communities from Shasta-Trinity National Forest, California, United States - GEON-DECOMP-281 | ecosystem: Environmental > Terrestrial > Plant litter > Unclassified...
ACAAATATGTTGAATCTGAGTTGTTAGCTATCGAGCCTATTTTATTAACTACCAATGATTACGGAAGGGCAACCAGAGGAGCTGCTGATATGTTGTTGTCACGGTTATATCTGAATGCACCAGTTTATAGCCCGGGTACTACAAAATATACAGAGTCAATCACTTATGCAAACAAAGTGATCAATGGTGGTTATTCACTGGAAGCCAAATACCAATACCTGTTCCTTGCTGACAATGAACAGAATAATCATGAAACCATACTATCTATTAACTACGATGGAAATGTTACTCAAAACTATGGTGGTACTACTTTTATCATCAATGGATCAATTAGTAGCGATATGAATCCTGCTTCCTTTGGTGTTCCAAATGGCGGATGGGTTGGGCTTCATATGCGTTCTACCGTTTCTTCTTTAATGACTGATACAGCAGATCACAGGAGAATGTTATATGGTGATAAAGCAGAAAATGATGCGATTGCCGTATTTACTGATGGCTTGCGTGTTACCAAATGGAAAAATATTAATCAGGCAGGCGTTACAGCGTCATCTGTTAACGGAACTTTTAGTTCAGTAGATTTTCCATTGTTCCGTTTACCTGAAGCTTATCTGAATCTTGCCGAAGCGGTATTGCGGGGCGGTGCAGGAGCAACGACAGGAGATGCTATTGCTGCTGTTAATAAACTACGTGTACGTGCTTATGGTAATACCAATGGTAATGTAGCTTCTTTAACACTAGATGATATTTTGACTGAAAGAGCAAAAGAATTCTACTGGGAAGGTTACAGACGTACAGATTTAATTCGCTTTGGTAAATTTACTGGAGGTTCTTACTTATGGCCATTTAAAGGTGGGATTCAGGCAGGTACTGCTCTTGCAGATACAAAGAGTATTTTCCCTATTCCTACCACCGATATCATTGCAAATCCTAATTTAACTCAAAACCCAGGTTACTAATATGAAGATGTTTAAAGTAAGCACATCGGGATTAACGGCATCACAGCGTGAGTTACTGGTATCTTATACTTTAAAATAATACAATATGAAATGCCCTGAAATAACTTTCAGGGCATTTTTAATGAAATCTTGATTATAATTTTTCCGATCAAACATGAGAAAACCGACTACGATCTACCAGTTATTATTCCTTTCCCTTTTTCCGATCCTCGCACAAGCACAAAACAATCCCGTATTAAGTACCGGGAACATTACTGCTGTAAGTATCAAAGGACAAACGGTTTCATTTACTACTGAGCATGCTCAGGGTGAAGTGACTATTTACAGCCCTTCCATAGTCAGGATCAGGTTAGATAAAAAGGCACTGGGAAAGGACTTTTCCTATGCTGTGATCGCAAAGCCGGTGGAAACTAAAGTTTCTATTACTCAGAATGACCAGGAAATTACCATTACTACCGATTCTTTAAAAGCTGAAATCACTAAAAAACCTTATAGTATTACCTTCTTTACTCCTGATGGAAAAATCATTAGTGAGGATGAAAAAGGATTAAATACTTCCTGGGTTTCAGAAGAAGTAACTACCTACAAAAAGATGCAGGAAGCAGAACGCTTCATCGGACTGGGAGAAAAAACCGGTGACCTTAACCGTAAGGGTGCTGGTTATACCAACTGGAATACCGATGCCTATGGTTACCCTATCGGGCAGGATCCTATTTACTCTACCATACCTTTTTACATCGGAATTCACCATCACATCAACTATGGAATATTCCTGGACAATACCTACCAGAGTGATTTCAACTTTGGGGCCAGCAACGATCGGTTTTCTTCCTTCGGCGCACAGGGCGGTGAAATGAATTACTATTTCATTTACCACAAGCGCCTTGCAGATATCATTACTTCCTATACTTCCTTAACAGGACGTATGCCTATGCCTCCGCTATGGGCTTTAGGCTACCAGCAGAACCGCTATACCTATTACCCAGATACAGAGGTATTACGTATTGCTCAAACACTGAGAGAAAAGAAGATCCCCGCAGATGGGATCACACTGGACATCCATTATATGGATCAGTATAAGTTATTCACCTGGGACAAAACACGATTCCCCGATCCGGCAGCGATGAATAAAAAGCTAAAGGATATGGGCTTTACCACAACGGTTATTGTTGACCCGGGTATTAAAGTAGAAAAAGGTTATGATGCCTATGAAAGCGGGCTGAAAGAAAATATATTTATCAAATATCCCGATAGTGCCAATTACTCCGGACAGGTTTGGCCGGGCTGGGTTAATTTCCCCGATTTTACCAGTGAGAAAGGTAGAGCCTGGTGGAGAGAAAAAGTGAAGTTCTTTGCAAATAACGGAGTTTCCGGTATTTGGAATGACATGAACGAGATTGCTACCTGGGGAAATAAAATGCCATCTAATGTATTGTTTAACTATGACGGCGCTATAGCCAGCCACAGACAAGCGCATAATGTATACGGTATGCAAATGGCCCGTTCCAGCTATGAAGGTGCAAAGGCATCTATGAATAAACGTCCGTTTGTTCTAACCCGTGCCGGTTATGCAGGTTTACAGCGCTATACTGCAATCTGGACAGGAGATAACCGCCCGGAAGAAGATCATATGCTGTTAGGTGTGCGTCTGCTCAATAGCCTAGGCCTAAGTGGTGTGCCATTTGCAGGAATGGATATCGGCGGATTTATTGGTACGCCAAGCAATTCTTTATTTGCCAGATGGATTCAGATCGGTGCCTTTAATCCTTACTTCCGTAACCACGCAGCAGTAAATACACAATCATCAGAGCCATGGACACATGGAGAAGAAGTAACCGAAATTTCTAGGAATTATATCAGTCTTCGCTATAAATTGATGCCATATCTGTACTCCACCTTCTTTGAAGCTACACAGAGCGGAATACCGGTAATGAGATCATTGGCCATAGATTATACTTTTGATGGAAAGGTTTATGATATCCAGTTCCAGAACCAGTATCTATTCGGAAAAGCATTTTTAGTATTACCTTTTGAAAGTACCAAAGAATTTGCAAAAGCCTATTTTCCTAAAGGGTTATGGTATGACCTGTATACAGACGAGCAGCAGCAGGGAGCGACAGAAAAAGTGATCGCTGTATCTAAAAACAAATTGCCGGTATATGTAAAAGAGAGCAGTATTGTTCCTATGCAATCCCTGGTTCAATCTACACAAGAACAGCCTACAGATACCTTAGTGATGAACATTTACAAAGGTAATATCAGTAACTCCTTTGTGTATTATGAAGATGATGGTAAATCATTTGATTACGAAAAAGGTGATTTTTACAAAAGGACCATCTCTTACGATCCCGTGAAACACAGCATCACGTTTGAAAAAGCTGAAGGTACTTTTAAATCAAAATTTAACCATCTTAAATTGGTATTTCATGGGTTTAGCAAAGGCGACAAGCTGAATAAGACCAGTGAAGAAACTATGTCTTTCCTGTCTGCAATCTCAAAATTTGATCCTCAGGGTAACGCAAGCGGAATAGAAGGTACCACAGTAAAAACAATGACCATGGGTAATAACTCTGGTAAATTTGCCATCACTTATTAATTTTAAAAATGAAAAAGCTATTTGTCATACTATTTGTTTTGCTTTCGGCCAATGTTTGGGCACAAGCTAAATTTGATCATGTAGAGCCGATGTTCTGGTGGGTAGGCATGAAAAACCCTAAGCTGCAGCTGATGGTGCATGGAAAGAACATTTCGGGGTATACAGCAAAGCTGAACTATCCGGGAGTAAAGCTGGTTGAGCTGCATAAAGTAGAGAACCCCAACTACCTATTCCTGGATCTGGAGATCTCTGCAGATGCCCAAGCAGGGAAATTCCCGATCTCTTTTATGGAGAACGGCAGGAAGAAGCTGGATTACACCTATGAACTGAAAATAAAAGATAACGATGCAGGCCGTATTCAGGGAGTGACCGATAAAGATATTATCTACCTGCTGATGCCAGACCGTTTCTCTAACGGTGACAAAACAAATGATAAGGTTAAAGGCCTCGAAGAACAAACGCTCAACAGAGATGCGATGTATGACCGCCATGGCGGCGATATACAGGGAGTGATCAACCACCTGGATTATTTTAAGGAATTGGGCGTAACAACCATCTGGATGACACCAGAGATAGAAAATGATATGCCACACGCTTCTTACCATGGTTATGCCGTAACAGATCATTACAAGATAGATCCCCGTTATGGTACCAACGAGCTATATAAAACCTATGTAGAAAAAGCGCATGCCAAAGGTTTAAAAATCATTAAAGATGTTGTCCATAACCACCTGGGAAGTGAGCATTGGATGTTTAAGGATATGCCAATGAAGGACTGGGTAAACCAGTGGCCGGAATATACACAAAGCAGCTACCGCGATGAGCCGGTAATGGACCCGCATGCAGCTGAGGCAGACCGTAAAAAGATGCTTGATGGCTGGTTTGTAAAAACCATGCCCGATTTTAATGAAAGAAACCCTTATGTACAAAATTACCTGACTCAAAACCATATCTGGTGGATTGAGTATGCAGGAATTGACGGCTTAAGGTTAGATACGTATCCATACAATGAACCGGCTTATATGGCCGACTGGGCGATGAAGCTGAAAGCAGAGTTTCCATCCCTATCTATTTTTGGAGAAACACTGGTAAATTCTGTCGCTTCTCAGGCTTATTTTACACAAGGCAATACGGTAAACAGAGGCTTTGATACGCATTTACCAGGAGTAACAGACAACATGATGAAAAATGCTATTTATGAGGCATTAAATAGTAAACCAGGATGGACAGAAGGTGTATTTAGATTGTATACTGTTGTTTCGCAGGATTTTCTGTATCAGGATGCAACCCGTAATACGATTTTCTGGGATAACCATGATATGAGCCGCTTTTATTCCCTGGTGAAAGAAGATTTTGCGAAGTATAAAGAAGGTATGGCGATATTGTTCACTATGCGTGGTACACCTCAGTTGTATTATGGTACAGAAATCCTGATGAAGAATTTTTCTGATCCTGATGGGCTGGTACGTTCTGATTTTCCTGGCGGATGGCCGGGCGATAAAACAGACAAATTTACTGCTGGCGGGCGCACTGCACAAGAAAATGAAGCCTGGAGCTATATCAGTAAACTGGCGCATTACAGAGAAAGCAACCCAGCTTTACAACATGGTAAAATGATACAATATGTTCCTGAAGATGATCTGTATATTTATTTCAGATTAGCAGATGGAAACGCGGGTAAAGATGTAATGGTGATATTAAACCCCGAAGATAAGGCTAAAACAGTGAATACATCACGGTTCGCAGCACAGCTCAAAGAAACAGCTGCTATGGTCAATGTGATCACAGGAGAGAAATTGAATACTACAAAAACTATCACTGTTCCGGCTAAAACAACGCTGGTACTAGAACTGAACTAATTAGGAAATGAATAGGAAGCCTGCTTTAGCAGCGTTTCGATGAAAAAATATATAAGATGAGAGATACAACTATTGCCTGCATTTTTGATTTAGATGGTGTATTGGTAGACACCGCTGTTTACCATTACCAGGCCTGGAAAAAACTAGCTAATTCTTTGGGATTCGATTTTACCCATGCACAAAATGAGCAGCTGAAAGGTGTTAACCGGATGCGTTCACTGGAAAAGATCCTGGACTGGGGCGGAGTTTCTAAAACTGATGCGGAGAAAGATGAACTAGCTGCATTAAAGAACTCCTGGTATGTAGATATGATCAGTAAAATGTCGGCTTCTGAAGTATTGCCAGGCTCCCTGGAGCTGTTGCAACAATTGAAAGATAAAGGAATTAAAATAGCACTGGGTTCAGCAAGTAAGAACTCAGGATTGATCCTGGAAAGAACTAACCTTACGCACTTTTTTGATGCTATAGTAGATGGAAATGCTGTAACTACCTCAAAGCCTGATCCCGAAGTTTTTCTTAAAGGAGCAGAAGCTTTAAATACTCCGGCAGCCAATTGTATTGTTTTTGAAGATGCGGCAGCAGGCGTGCAGGCAGCGATTTCAGCACATATGGCCGTTGTTGGAATTGGAGAAGCAGAGAATTTACCGGGTGCTGATGTGATCATTAAAGATCTTTCGGGAATAACAGTAGCAGAACTGATCAGTTTAGTGGATCAAAAAACAGAAAAATAGATACTCATGAAGAATTATATACAAGCAGAAGAGTGGAATATTATAGAGGAAGGTTTTGATCCTCATTTAAATAAAATATCAGAAAGTTTATTCAGTCTGGGTAATGGAAGAATGGGGCAGCGTGCCAATTTTGAAGAAACCTATACCGGCGATACTTTACAGGGCAATTATGTTGCAGGTGTTTATTATCCTGATAAAACCCGTGTAGGCTGGTGGAAGAACGGTTATCCTGAGTATTTTGCTAAAGTACTAAACGCGGCCAACTGGATGGGTTTAGAACTGGTACTTGATGGCGAAACGGTAGATCTTAGCTTGTGTAAGGTTACAGCTTTCAAGCGGGTACTAAATATGAGAGAGGGATACCTCGAACGTACTTTTACAGCAGAACTACAATCGGGTAAACAAATTAAAGTAAGTGCGAAGCGCTTTTTTAGCATTGCTAATGATGAAGTGGCAGCTTTGCATTATCAACTGACTGCACTTAACTTCTCCGGGAGATTAACATTAAAATCTTTCATTGATGGAGATGTTAAAAACCAGGATTCTAACTATGATGAGAAGTTTTGGGATGAGGTAAGCCACAGGCAAAATGATCAGGGCTCTTTTCTTATACAGCGTACAAAGAAAACAGAATTTGATGTGATCACCGGGGTGAAAACATTGGTGTTTAAAAATAATATTTCGCAAAAACTGGCAGCAGATCCAGCAGTTAAGGATAAATATCTGTCAGAAATCGTTTCACTGGATATTACTGCCAATGAAGCGGTCGATATCTATAAAATTGCAACTAACCTGTCTTCTCAAAATTATGCCTCAGCAGAATTGCTGGCGGTTGCAGAACAAGTAATTACTGCCGCTGTGGCAAAAGGTTTTGACGGGCTGTTAAAGGAACAGGCTGCTGCATGGGCTACAAAATGGGAAGAAGGAGATATCATCATTGAAGGTGATGTGGCCGCACAGCAGGCTATCCGTTTTAATATCTTCCAGTTAAATCAAACTTATACCGGAAAAGATGCCCGTTTAAATATCGGTCCGAAAGGTTTTACCGGTGAAAAATATGGCGGTTCTACTTATTGGGATACTGAAGCCTATTGTATCCCTTTTTACCTGTCTACTGCTCCGCAGGAGGTTTCAAGGAATCTATTGATCTACCGTTATAAACACCTGGAAAAGGCAATCGAAAATGCAGCGAAACTAGGTTTTAACAAAGGTGCAGCTTTATATCCTATGGTAACCATGAACGGTGAGGAATGCCATAATGAATGGGAGATTACTTTTGAAGAGATCCATAGAAATGGCGCTATAGCCTTCGCTATATTCAACTATATCCGGTACACGGGAGATCAAAGCTATTTAAAGGAATTCGGACTGGAAGTATTGATTGGTATCGCGCGTTTCTGGAAACAGCGTGTGAACTGGAGCGGGGATAAAAAGCAATTTGTGATGCTGGGTGTTACCGGGCCTAACGAATATGAGAACAATGTTAACAATAACTGGTATACCAATACACTGGCAGCGTGGTGCCTGAGTTATGCAGTAGAAGCTGCTGCCATCGTGAAAAAAGAAGACGCTGCACAATATCAGCTGATCGTAGAGAAAACAACTTTAGATGAAACAACGGAATTTGCCGACTGGAAAAATATAGCCGGTAATATTTACCTCCCTTATGATGAGGAAAAAGGGGTCTTTCTTCAGCAGGATGGGTTTTTGGATAAAGAGCAAACACTGGTGAGGGACTTGCCTGCTTCAGAACGTCCAATTAACCAAAAATGGAGTTGGGATAGAATCTTAAGGTCATGTTTTATCAAACAGGCAGATGTATTACAGGGAATGTACTTCTTCGAAGATGATTATGATCTGGAATCGCTGCGCAGAAATTTTGATTTTTATGAATCACGTACGGTACATGAGAGCTCTTTATCGCCTTGCGTACACAGTATTTTAGCCGCGAAGCTAAACGATGGTGAAAAGGCATATGAATTTTATCTGCGTACTTCCCGGTTAGACCTCGATGATTATAATAACGATACAGAAGATGGCTTGCACATTACTTCTATGGCTGGAACCTGGATGAGCATTGTAGAAGGCTTTGCAGGAATGCGTGTACGTGAAGATAAACTTTCATTTAATCCATTTTTGCCGGAACAATGGAATTCTTTCTCTTTTAATATTGGATTCCGTGGTATTCAGCTCAAAGTAAAAATTACGAAAGATGAAGTAACCGTAGTGAATCCTGCAAAAGAATTGATGGACATTAATATCTTTAACCAATTACATCATATTCCGGAGGGAGAAACAATAATCGCTTACAAAGGATTACAAGTATGAAAACCAATCTCCGGAGTATCGTCTTATTAATTTTATTGGTTTCAGGATTTATGGAAGAGACTTTTGCTCAGGATAAAAAGATAATGATTTATCAGCTATTACCAAGATTGTTTGGCAATAAGCTGCATACTAATGTTCCTTACGGGACAATTGAACAGAATGGCAGCGGCAAATTTGCTGACATTACAGACAAGGCGCTGGACGGGATTAAGGAATTGGGAACTACCCATGTATGGTTTACAGGGGTACTCTCACACGCTACCCTAACAGATTACAGCAGTAATGGCTTGCCGGCGAACAATGCAAATGTGGTAAAAGGCAGGGCAGGATCGCCTTATGCGGTAAGAGATTACTATGATGTAGATCCGGATTTGGCTTTAGATGTAAAAAATCGTCTGTCAGAATTTGAGGAACTGATTAAAAGGACGCATAAAAAAGGGCTAAAAGTAATTATCGACTTTGTACCTAATCATGTAGCCCGTCAATATTTGTCCCGAATGAAACCTCAGGGGGTTAAGGATTTTGGTGATGGCGATGATGTACATGTGGCATTTAGCGCGGCTAATGATTACTATTATGTACCAGGTAAGGATTTTGTAGTTCCCGCGCCTAAATCAGACCAGCAAACACCTCTTTCTGCCCTTGCAGCAGAAAAATATATAGAGTCTCCAGCCAAAGCTACAGGGAACAATGTTTTTTCTGAGCGCCCATCAGTGGACGACTGGTATGAAACGGTGAAGCTCAATTATGGCGTAGATTACCAGGATCATGAAAAACAATATTTTACACCCGAACCCGAAGTATGGACAAAAATGAGGGATATCCTAACCTTTTGGACTAAAAAAGGGGTAGATGGCTTTCGTTGTGATATGGCAGAAATGGTTCCCTTAGCCTTTTGGGCATGGGTAATACCAGAAGTGAAAAAAGTTAATCCCGATTTGATATTTATTGGAGAAGCTTATGACCCTTCTAAATATAAAGCGTTCCTCACTACAGGTAAATTTGATTACCTGTATGATAAAGTAGGATTATATGATGGTTTAAAGAGGTTGATCAGGAGTGAGGATCAGGCAGATGTGAATGATATCCGTAAAGTATGGCAAACAGAAAATGCAGGCTTTAACCATCAGATGCTGAGTTTCCTGGAGAACCATGATGAAGAACGTATCGCGTCGGCCGGATTTGCAGGTAGAGCCGAACTGGCACTGCCTGCAATGGTGGTATCGGCAACACTATCAGCTGGACCGGTAATGACTTATTTTGGTCAGGAAGTGGGAGAGCCTGGAAAAGGTGCCGAAGGATTTGGAGGAGAGGATAACAGAACCACCATTTTTGACTATTGGGGCGTACCAGAACATCAGAAATGGATGAATGATGGTGCTTATGATGGCGGTAAATTGGTTGGCGAACAAAAAGAATTACGGCAGTATTATGCCAGGCTGTTAACTTTTGCGGGCGCTGCTGAAGCTATTGCTAAAGGTGAGTTCTGGGAAATACCTGTTGCTGGTAACATGAATAAAAGGATGTACGGATATGTGAGATATACCAGAAATCAGCGGTTGCTGATCCTGGTGAATTTCGACCGCCATCTGAGAATGGAAAGCCAGGTGCAGATCCCGGATCATATCTTAAAACAGAAACAAATAACAGGTGTTCATGATCAATTATCTGATGTGAAGATCAATGAGATAACAAACAATACAATACCTGTATGGGTATTGCCAATGAGTGCCCGGATCCTGGAGTTCTAGGGTCTGTTTATATCCAAAACCGAATATTTTTATGGAACAAACTCAAGTAGCAGCTTCAAAACCCAGGTTGTCAAATGCACAGATCTTTAATCTGAGTGCTGGCTTTTTTGGTATACAGTTCGGATTTGCCTTACAGAATGGGAATGCTTCGAGAATCTTGCAAACTTTTGGTGCGGATGTAGAACATCTTTCGCTTTTCTGGCTTGCAGCTCCATTAACAGGAATGATCGTACAGCCGATTATTGGCTATTATAGTGATAGAACATGGAATAAGTTTGGAAGGAGAAGGCCTTATTTTTTGGTAGGTGCTATCCTTACCGCGATTGCACTGATTTTAATGCCTAATTCTGCTGCGCTAGCCAGCTTTATCCCACCTATTATTATTGGTGCCGGTATGCTGATGATCATGGATGCATCGATTAACGTAGCTATGGAACCTTTTAGGGCTTTAGTAGGAGATAAACTACCTGAAAGCCAGCGAAGCTTTGGTTTTTCTATGCAGACTTTCCTGATTGGTGCAGGAGCGATCTCCGGCTCATGGCTTCCTTATATATTTTCAGAATACCTTGGGGTATCTAAAGTAGCTGCAGCTGGTCAGGTGCCACATAATGTGATCTATTCGTTTTATGCGGGTGCAGCAATTCTGCTCATCACGATATTATGGACGGTACTCACTACTAAAGAATATCCGCCGGAAGAAATGGCTTTATACCATGCCGGTGAGCCGGAAACAGATGAGCAGAAAGGAATTATATCTATTCTGTCCGATTTTTCCAATATGCCCTTAACCATGAAACAATTAGGGTTGGTACAGTTTTTCTCCTGGTTTGCCTTATTTTCAATGTGGGTATTCACTACACCGGCTATTGCACAGCACATTTATAAAGTGCTTCCCGGTGATACCTCTTCGGTAAAATTTGCAGATGCGGGAAATTGGGTAGGTATCTTATTTGGCGTTTACAATGGCGTCTCTGCGATATACGCATTGATCTTACCCTCTATTGCCAGGGCAACGAGTAAGAAAATGGCACATGCCTTTTCTTTGATCGCAGGTGGGGCCGGTTTATTATCCATTTATTTTATTAGCAATCCACAATATCTGATTTACTCGATGATTGGGGTTGGACTAGCCTGGGGAAGTATATTATCTATGCCCTACGCTATTTTATCTGGGGCTATCCCTCCGCGTAAAATGGGCGTTTATATGGGGATATTTAACTTCTTTATTACGATGCCGCAAATTGTGAACGGTGTATTCGGCGGACTGATCGTGGAGAAGTTTTATCATGGTGAGGCAATCTATGCGATCGTTCTGGCTGGAATATTTATGATCCTCGGTGCAATTTCTGTGCTTTACATACAAAATGGTAAAGAAAAGTAAAATCTTATTTCCATCTTTAAGGGTCAATTAACTGTAACCAATAAATGAAGAAAGTATTTACCCTTATCCTTGCCGGCTGTTGTGCTTTTACTACACTGCATGCACAGAAAACAAAACCTAAGCCAGTTCAGTCTGTAGAACCCGTTGATACATTAGTCAATAAAGAAGTAAACTCCCGTAAGATCGTTACTGAGAGCACTGTAGTGACCAGGCATGAGATGACCATTAAGGGTCAGCATGTTTCCTATAAGGCTATAACCGGAACATTACCCGTTTGGGATGAATCCGGTAAAGCCATTGCCGGCCTGTTTTATACTTATTATGAAAGAACAGATATAAAAGACCGCGCAAGCAGACCTTTGGTGATCTCTTTTAACGGAGGCCCCGGATCTGCTTCAGTATGGATGCATATTGCTTATACTGGACCTGTAGTGTTAAATATCGATAGCGAAGGAAACCCTGTTCAGCCTTATGGTTACAAGGAAAATACTTCCTCTATCCTTGATGTTGCAGATATCATCTATATAGATCCTGTAAATACAGGTTATTCCAGAGCAATCAATAAAGATATACCGGGCAGCAAGTTCTTCGGTGTTAATGCAGATATTAAATACCTGGCAGAATGGATCAATACTTTTGTAACCCGTAACGACCGCTGGGCTTCTCCGAAGTTCCTGATTGGCGAAAGTTATGGAACAACACGGGTATCTGGGTTAGCACTGGAACTTCAAAACTCGCAATGGATGTACCTGAATGGGGTGGTACTGGTTTCTCCTACAGAACTTGGGGTAACGAGAGGAGATGCAATGAATGCTGCTCTTTATTTACCTTATTTTGCTGCTACGGCATGGTATCATAAAGTTTTAAGTCCTGCATTACAAGCTAAATCGTTAAAAGAGATGTTGCCCGAAGTGGAAACTTTTACGATGAACGAACTCGTTCCTGCGCTGAGCAAAGGCAGTCAGCTGACTGATACAGAGAAAAAGGCTATAGCAGCAAAGATGTCCTTATATTCCGGACTGAGTGAAAATGTTATCCTGCAGCATAACCTGAATGTTCCTACAGATTTTTTCTGGAAGGAGTTGCTTCGCGATAAAGGTTTTACAGTGGGCCGCTTAGATTCAAGGTATAAAGGTATAGACAGGCAGGATGCAGGTGAAGGACCTGACTATAATGCCGAGCTGACCTCATGGCTTCACTCTTTTACGCCGGCCATCAATATGTATATCCGCAAAGAGCTTAATTATAAAACAGATCTAAAATATAATATGTTCGGACCAGTTCATCCCTGGGATAATTCTGACGATCACACGGCAGAAAACCTTCGTCAGGCGATGGCGGAAAATCCATACCTGCATCTTTTGGTACAATCGGGATATTATGATGGTTCTTCCTGCAATTATTTCAATGCAAAATATGATATGTGGCAACTGGATCCGAGTGGCAAACTGAAGGACAGAATGAGTTGGGAAGGCTATGAAAGCGGACATATGATGTATTTGAGAAAAGATGATCTAATTAAAGCAACTGACAACCTCAGGGAGTTTATTAGTAAATCTTTACCGAAACCCGGAGTAGCTGCGAAATTTTAAATAAAATGCTTATTTTTACCGCCCACTTATGGAAGAGATAAAAACATCATTTGATTTTGAAAAACCTATTGCTGAATTGCAACAGCAAATTGAAAAGGTTAAACAAGTTGCCGATAAAACTAAAGTAGATATGTCAGCAACAATGATCGAATTGGAAGATAAACTGGCTAAAACCCAGAATGCACTTTATACTACCTTAACAGGCTGGCAGGAAGTACAATTATCACGTCATCCTGAAAGACCTCAGACCCTTGATTATATCGGTATGATCTGCGAGGATTTTATCGAATTGCACGGTGATCGTACAGTTGGAGATGATAAGGCCATTATCGGCGGATTTGCTACCGTTGCCGGGCAATCAGTAATGATTATCGGACACCAAAAAGGAAAAAATACCAAAGAGCGTCAGTACCGTAATTTCGGAATGGCAAATCCTGAAGGTTACCGGAAAGCATTACGATTAATGCGTCTTGCAGAAAAATTCAACAGACCCGTAATCTCTTTTATTGATACCATGGGTGCTTATCCGGGTATTGAAGCAGAAGAACGCGGACAGGGTGAGGCTATTGCCAGAAATCTATTAGAGATGTCTGTATTGAAAGTGCCTATTGTTTGTTTTATTATTGGTGAAGGTGCATCTGGTGGTGCATTAGGTATCGGTATCGGCGATAAGGTTTATATGCTGGAACATACCTGGTATTCGGTAATTTCGCCGGAATCATGCTCTTCTATTTTATGGCGCAGCTGGGATTTTAAAGAGAAGGCTGCAGAGTGTTTAAAGTTGACTTCAACAGATATGTTTAAGAATAAGCTGATTGATGGAGTGATTAAAGAGCCACTGGGCGGAGCACATCAGAATCCGGTTTTAATGGCGGAAACTTTGAAAACTCAGATTTTAAAAGATATTAAGGAACTGGGTAAAGAGAAAACAGAAAAAATGATCGCTACACGAATTGACAAGTTTTGTGCAATGGGGGTTGTGGTAGAGTAAATAAACATACTTTGGGAGGAGATCAGGCAGGGAGTATATAGCAGAAAGCATAATTAAGGAGCTCAAATATCTTAGATATTTGGGCTTTTTTGTGATCATGAATTGGTCAGACAATTTCTGACCAATTCAATTAAGCAATAAACAGAAATGGCTGCGGTTTTAAATCGCAGCCATTTCTGTTTATGAATTATTGTATCGCCTACTGATCTCCTCCACCCTGAGGCTGTTGGCCTGGTTGCGGTTGCTGAGAGAAGTACATGGCGAAATCTGATTCCAGTACCTGGAATTGTTGGTTTAGCTGTTGAGACAGTTTTGTTTGTTTTTGTTCTGTGGTTGTCTTAACCATTTGGTTTAAGAACTGCAGGCCAAGCTGAACGTTTTGTCCGCCAACAAATCTGCCTTTGCTTTTAGATACATCAGAAAGGTAAATAAGCTCCTTGTTAATGTAATCGGCACATTTCACGATCAGTGCGTTTGCACGTGCAGTATCGCCTAAAGCGTAAAGGTTTTCGGCAAGGAAGTAAGAGCCCATCATAGAGCGCATGCCGTAGAATTTATCAGGCATTACTTCGAAATAGCGGGCAACTACTTTTTTAGCATCAGCAATTTTTCCTTCTTTAATTAATCCGCTGATGGTCGTATTGAATACATTATTAAAGATGGAAATATCATCTGCAGATTGCGGATCCAGGTATTTGGCATCTTTAACATTTCCCCATTTAAATTTAGTGTACAGGTTATGGTAAAGGATGTCTGTATTAACCAGCTCTGCTCTGCCGGCTGCTGAATCAATTTTAAGCGGTAAAAGACGCATGGCAAGACCTTCGGTATATAAATAGTTGTCCAGACCATTAAATTGATCTGAAGGTACTGTACTCGCAAAATAAATAGGTCTTTTCCAATGGTTATGTACCAGAATGTCTAGCATAGCCAGTGTACCTTTAGTTACATATCCTTTATTAAATGTCCAGGTCATAGCAGGAAGGATCTTTGCAGAATCAGCTGCTTTTACTGTTCCTGTTTTAAGAACTTCTTCCTTATTAACGGTTAACTTGAAGTTTTTGGTTGGGATAAAGTTTTCTTTAGTTCCGTTTTGCAAAGGAATTTTATCAGCGTCATCATCTGATAGCAACACATCAAGGATGTTTTGCAGTTCTACCGGACCAGCAATTTTATAATCCTGATAATACATTACATCTCTTACGCCTTGTACATATTGAGAAGGTTTCATACTGATCGGCAACGGCTCAGAATCATTCTGTTTACGCTTCATGCCATCGATATACCAATCCGTGTCAAATAAGCTCAGATTTACCAAACGAACGTCTGGTCTGATATTTTCTACTTCCTGTGCATACCAAAGCGGGTAAGTATCATTATCACCGTAAGTGAATAAAATAGCGTTTGGTGCGCATGATTCCAGGTAGTCATTAGCAATATCATGTGCTACCAGTTTAGACGAACGATCATGGTCATCCCATCCCTGTTCTCCCATAATTAAAGGCGCTCCGCACAAAGAAACTAAGGTTGCTGCTATTGCTCCGTTCTGTGCATTCAGCTTCTTAAATACCCAGTCCCTGAGGGCGAACACCCCAAATCCTATCCATATGGAAAAGGCATAGAAGGAGCCCGTATAAGCATAGTCCCTCTCTCTTGGTTCTAATGGTTTCTGATTCAGGTAGAGCACAATGGCCAGTCCTGTAAAGAAAAATAACATAGCTACGATACCGGCATCTTTCTGGTTACGCTGGAAATGCCATACAGCGCCCAGTAATCCAATGATCAGCGGAAGGAAGAAAAAGCGGTTGTAAGCACTATTGTCAACAATAGATGGAGGAAGGTGTGTCTGGTCTCCAAGCATCATTGCATCTATAGGTTTGATACCACTTAAGAACTGACCCTGGTAAACACCGGCACCCTGGTCATCATTCTGGCGGCCAACAAAATTCCACATGAAATAACGCATGTACATATTACCGATCTGGTACTTAAACAGGTAATTGATATTGTCAAATAAGCCAGGGAAATGCTGATCGTCAAATCCCATCAGGCTTTTATACTCTTCAACATGTCTTGGCTCATCACTGTACATCCTTGGGAATGGAGTGGTTCTGTCATACTCATAATCGGTTTTCTTACCGGCAATTTCATATTTAGTATCACCTTTTCTGTAGATGTTTTTACCTTCAGTAATATTCGTTTTTTCAGAATTATAATTCGGGCCAAACAATAATGGTCTGTCTCCATATTGCTCCCTGTTCAGGTAACTTAAGAAAGAGAAAGCATTATCGGGATTACTGTTATTTAAGTTAGGATTTGCTTTAGACCTGATCACGATCATGGCGAAAGAGCAATAACCAAAAATGATCAGTACTGTAGACAGTAAAGCCATATTTAAGATCTTATTCTGGTGCTTAATGGAATACCTGATGGCTATCGTAAAGCCTACAATAATCAGCAGGGCGAAGAAAGCTACCCCTGATCCAAATCCCATTCCTAAAGTATTAACGAAAAACAGATCAAAGTAAGCGCCAAATGAAACTACATACTGGATGATACCATATTGTACAAAAGCAAGGATCAAAACCCCAGCTATAAAAGTCTTTATAATGCCGAGGTTAGTAGGATGCTCAGTTTTCTTAAAGTAATAAACAAAGGCCATTGCAGGAATGGTCAGTAAGTTTAATAAGTGAATACCAATGGATAAACCCATGATATAAGCAATAAATAATAACCATCTGTCGCCACGTGGTTCGTCAGCATGTGCTTCCCATTTCAGGATACCCCAGAATACAATGGCGGTAAATAAAGAGGAAAGTGCATAAACTTCAGATTCTACAGCAGAGAACCAGAAACTATCAGAATAAGTATAAGCCAATGCACCCACAACTCCGGCACCCATAATAGCGAGGATATTTCCCAGGGTCATGTCGGCCTCAGTTTTAATCACCATTTTCTTGGCCAGCGCTGTAATGGTCCAGAACAGGAACAAGATCGTTGCTCCACTGGCCGTTGCAGAACCTACGTTCATGAAATAGGCTATTTTATGAAGATCACCAAAAGCAAATAGAGAAAAGAAACGCTGTATCATTAAAAATAGAGGCGCACCAGGCTGATGCACCACTTGCATTTTAAGGGCCGAGGCTATAAACTCTCCGCAGTCCCAGAAACTTACTGAGGGTTCCAGCGTGAGTATATAGGTTAGTGTGGCTATGAAAAAACATAGCCATCCTGTAAGGTTATTAATTTTTGAGTAGTTCATTTTAATCTAAATCTAATTTTGGCTCTTAAAAATGCGCTCGAAAATAATCAAATAGATTGATAGTTGTATATAACTGCCTACACATTAACAAAAATTAATGTGCTAAACCGCTATAAAAAGTGCTATGTGAATTATTTTCACTTTTTTTGCTGAAGGATTTGCATTTATCAAAAATCTGCGTAGATTTGCATTCCAATTCAAAGCAACCCTTTGTTGATTTGAACGAAGATTGCCCGATAGTATAAAGGTAGTACAACGGTTTTTGGTACCGTTTGTCTAGGTTCGAATCCTGGTCGGGCAACTAAACAATATTCGGATTGTGAATTAAAGCGCAATCCGATTTTTTTTTTACCAAGCATTGATACCCGTCTAATCATGCCATTGCAATTCAATCCAGTTAAACTTTTTGCCGGTAGCGGTACAAAAGAATTAGCACACAAGATTGCCGAATCTTACGGCAAACCGCTTGGTGGTGTAACCCTAAGCAGATTTAGCGATGGTGAGTTTCAACCTGCTTATGATGAATCGGTAAGAGGATGTGATGTATTCCTTATCCAATCTACCTGCCAGCCTTCAGATAATTTAATGGAATTGTTGTTAATGATTGATGCAGCAAAGAGAGCCTCTGCACATTATATCACGGCTATTGTTCCTTATTACGGATTGGCCAGACAGGATAGAAAAGACAGGCCGCGGCAGGCAATAGGTGCAAAGCTGGTAGCTGATTTATTGAAAACTGCCGGAATCCACCGTATTATGACCATGGATCTCCATGCAGCACAAATACAAGGTTTTTTTGATGTTCCAATGGATCACCTTGATGCTTCAATAATTTTTGTTCCTTATATCAAAAGCCTTGGTTTAACGAACCTAACCATTGCTTCTCCGGATATGGGCGGTTCTTACAGGGCACGTACTTTTGCAAAGTTTTTTAATGCAGAAGTGGTGATCTGTGATAAACGACGGAAACGTGCCAATGAAATCGAATCCATGTCTATCATTGGTGATGTAACCGGAATGGATATTGTACTAATAGATGATATCTGTGATACTGCAGGTACGCTGGCTAAAGCTGCCGGATTAATTATGGAAAAAGGTGCAAAAAGCGTAAGAGCAGTTTGTACACATCCCGTATTGTCTGGTAATGCATATGAGACTGTTGAAAATTCTATGCTGACTGAACTGATTGTAACGGATACAATTCCTTTAAAACAGGCCAGTTCAAAAATCAGAGTATTGAGTACAGCAGAATTATTTGCAAAAGCGATAACAATTGCAAACGAACATGGCTCATTAAGCGAGCTTTTTAAAGTTGAATAATTAATAACATAAATAAACACGATGAAGTCGGAATGCTCAATTCAGATCAGGAAAGCTTCATAATCATTAAAAAACAAATAAATAAAATTATGAAAATAATCGCAATTAGCGGTTCTCCAAGAGAGAACGTAGGGAAACGCGATGCTAAGGAGCTTCGCTATGAAGGTAAAGTTCCTGCAGTATTGTATGGTGGTAAAGAACAAGCACATTTTGCTGTAGTAGCAACTGATTTAAAAGATGCTATTTATACTCCTGAAGCCAACTATTTAGAAATTGATATCAATGGTACAAAAACCAAAGCGATCATAAAAGAGTTACAGTTTCACCCATTAACAGATTTATTGCTTCACGTAGATTTTCTTCAGTTGTTTGACGACAAGGAAATCATCATGGAGATCCCTATTAAATTAACCGGAACTTCTCCAGGTGTTAAAATGGGTGGTAAATTAGTTCAGAAATTACGTAAACTTCGCGTTAAATCTTTACCAAAAGATATGCCGCAAACAGTTGAAGTAAGCATTTCTAAACTAGAAGTAGGAAACTTATTCCGTGTACGTGACCTTGCAAAAGGTGCTTTTGCAGTAACTAACACTCCAGAAGATACTATCGTATCTGTAGGTATGTCTAGAGCACTGAAACAAGCAGAGCAACAAGGCGGTAAAAAATAAACTGATCTCTATCAGTAATTTGAAAACAGCATTGAGCAATCAATGCTGTTTTTTTGTATACAGCGTTTGCTCAGGATTAACATTTGGCAGAAACTGTTATCTTTAGGCCGTCAGGAATTACAGGATACTTTTACCCATAAAATTAGCGTAGAAAATGAAATATTTAATAGTTGGACTGGGAAACATGGGACCAGAATATGCCCATACCAGACATAACATTGGTTTTGATATTGCAGATGAGCTGGTAAAACAATTAGGCGGATCATTTGCTAATATAAAACTGGCCTATTATTCAGAAGTATCCTGGAAGGGAAGAAAACTTTACGTAATCAAACCTACTACTTTTATGAATTTAAGTGGTAAGGCCGTTAACTACTGGATGAAGGATTTAAATATCCCCATTGAAAATGTACTGGTTATTGTGGATGACCTCGCCATTCCATTGGGTAAACTGCGGCTAAAGCTGCAGGGCAGCAGCGCAGGACATAATGGTTTAAAAAATATTGAAGAACTCTGCGGAGGACAAGGTTATCCGCGTCTCCGTTTTGGTATAGGCGATAATTTTGCCAAAGGCCGACAGATAGATTACGTGCTGGGTAAGTTCGATAAAGACGAACAACTAGAATTACCAGCTTTAATTGATAAAAGTGTTGCACTGATCCAGAGTTTTGTAACTATAGGACCAGCGCAAACCATGACCGCTTTCAATAAATAATATTAGTCTATTAAAGCCTTCCTATCCTTAAATTCTGTTATCTTCTGGTGTAATATTCCCAATTCAAAAGGCTTGCTTAATACATCATCTGCTCCGGCATCAATGGCAGCCTTTTTATCATTTTCCATTACTGCAGCAGAAAAGGTAATGATTGGAATATCTTTTTTGCCTTTAATATAATCCTGTCTGATTAGTTTTGTAGCTTCCAGACCATTCATTACTGGCATAAAAGTATCCATCAGGATCAGGTCATAGTCGTTATCTTTCAATTTATCCAGGGCTTCTTTACCATTTTCAACTACATCGGCAATCACATTCCAGCCTTTTAATATTTTAACAATCAGAAATTTATTGATGGGATTATCTTCGGCCACCAGGATTCTTACATTTTCAAAAGGCAACAGCTTATCCATTGTTCTGCTGTTGTTTTCTGGATTGTCTGCCAGTACTTCATACCAGTTGGTGAATCTAAATGTGCTGCCTACGCCTTCAATACTTTCCAGGGTAAGTTCACCCCCTTTTAAATGCGCTAGATTCTTTACAATAGATAAACCTAGGCCTGTTCCTCCAAAATTCAGTGTTGTATTATCATCAGCCTGCTCAAATGTTTCAAATATTTTATCCATCCTGTCGGCCGGAATTCCTATACCCGTATCTATTACAGAAAACCTGATCTGTATGCTATTTCCTTTTCTTGATATGATATCTACTTTTAACGTTACACTGCCACTACTGGTAAACTTAATGGCATTACCGATCAGGTTCATCATAATCTGATTGAGCCTAAGTGAATCTGCCATTATATTTTTTGGAAGATCGGGATGAAATTGTGTAATTAACTCCAGGTTTTTTTCCTTTGCCCTGATTCGTAAGAGGTTGATCACGGCGTGGCAGATCATTACTATATCTGTAGGTGCCCGGTTAATCTTGAATTTTCCCGCTTCAATTTTTGAAAGATCCAGGATATCATTAATCACACCTAATAATGAATTAGAAGATATCTCTAATAAAGCGATCATCTCACGCTGTTCATCATTCAGGTCTGTTTTTTCCAGTAAATTTGTTAAGCCTATGATACCGTTGATAGGAGTACGGATCTCATGACTCATATTGGCCAGGAAGTTTTCTTTTATCTTTTTTCCCTGTTCAGCCAGGTCTTTGGCAATGATCAGTTCTTTCTGGTAAGATTCCAGCTCTTTATTTTTTCTGATCACATCCCGCTGAGTCCTTATAAACTGTATAAAAGAATCGACTTTAGCAGAAGTTACATAAGGATTAAGTGGCTTGTACAGATAATCTATGGCCCCTGTATTCAGCCCTCTGACAGCATATTTGGCATCAGTAGAGATAGCGGTTACAAAAATGACCAGTATATCCTTAGTCCTTGGATTGCTTTTTAATATTTCAACGAGTTCAAAGCCATCCATTTCTGGCATTTGAACATCAACCAGTGCAATAGCAATATCCATTTCCCAGGCCAGACGAAGTGCTTCATTTGGCAGGGTAGTAGAAATAAGGTTCACGTCATCCCGTTCTAATAGTGCTTCCAGTGCTACAATATTTTCGGGTCTGTCATCAACAATGAGAATGTTAATCTTTTCCATAGGTTTATCTGGCTTCTTATTTAGAAGACTCATGCTATTTTTTGATAGATATTATTTTTTTGATCGATAACTTTAAAACGACCTATTTCTGTATTTCTTAGTGTTTCTTTCGATCCCAGACATAAAAAGCCAAAGTTAGCCAGGCTGTTATAGAAAAGATTAATCACCCGTTCTTGCAGCGCTGTATTAAAATAGATCAGTACATTTCGGCATGAAATTACCTGGAACTCATTAAAAACACCATCAGAAGCCAGGTTATGGGCCGAAAATAATACATTCTTTTTTAAGGAATGATTGATGCTCGCTGCACCATACCGTGCAGAATAATAATCTGACAAAGTGTGTAATGCTCCCGTTTGCTGGTAATTTTCTGAATATTGCTTCATCTTTTGTAAATCGTAGATTCCATTTTTAGCAAATTCTAAAACATCTGCATTGATGTCTGTACCATAAAAAAAGCTCCTCTCGTAAATTTTTTCCTCAGCGAACATTACCGCGAATGAATAAAGTTCTTCCCCGGTTGAACAGCCAGCATTCCATACTTTTATCCGTTGGTAGGATTTTATATAGGGAATAATATTGTTGACTAATGATTTAAAAAACAAAGGATCCCTAAACATCTCTGTAACATTTACAGTTATTTCAATCAAAAAGGATTCAAAATAATCCAGATCATTCGTCAGCAATGTACGTAAATCGAAAAGATTCAGTTTTTGCAATTGCATAACCCTGGTTACCCTTCTTTTCAGTGATGCAGCAGAATAATCGCTAAAATCGAAGCCGTGGATATTCCTGATGAAAGCGGTTAACTGTTTCAGCTCTTCATAACTGATCAATTCTTCTATATGGTCCGGCATTTGTTTCATCCTAGCTTAACCATACTCTTAACATAGATAATAGCTGATCTATATCTACAGGTTTGGCGATATAATCATTTGCGCCTGCTTCAATACATTTTTCACGATCGTTTTTCATTGCTTTCGCAGTGAGTGCGATGATAGGTAATTTTTTATACTCTTTTTGCTCGCGGATCAGTTTCATCGCTTCATAGCCATCCATTTCCGGCATCATGATATCCATTAATACGAGATCAATAGTATCAAACTCTTTCAGTTTTTCAAGTGCCTCCCTGCCGTTGTTAGCAATGACGATATTGATATCATATACCTGAAGCGCACTGGACAGGGCAAAAATGTTTCTCATATCATCATCCGTGATCAGGATAGTTTTATCCTTCAAAGCTTTTTCAATAGTAGAAACAGTTTTTGTCTTCGCTTTTTCTATCGGGGAAGAGCTGGAATTTTCATCTTTTTTTAGCTTATTCATAAATAGGCTAACTTCATCGATCAACCGGTCGTTAGATTTATTCGACTTCAATACCATTGCCTCAGAATATTTCATGATATGGGCAATCTTATCCTGATTCAGCTCCATAGCTGTATTGATGATCACCGGAACATGAACAAATTTATCCTGGGTTTTTATCTGATCAAGCAGGTCGAAACCAGAAATATCAGGAAGGTTGAGATCGAGAATGATACAGTCAAAAGATCGCTCATTTAGCATATTCAGTGCATCTTGTCCGGTAAAAGCTTGTGCAACTTCAATACCCTTGCTTACCAGCTGTTCTTTTACTACGAGGCTTTGCAGCTCATGATCTTCAATAACGAGTACTGTTTTAAAATCGTAAGCTAGATGATCGGCACTTAATTTTGAAAATGCATTGTCCAGCTCATCCTTTCCCATTGGTTTTTTTAGAAAACCTATAGCACCCTCACTTAATGCCTTTTCTGCTTTAAACTCTCCGGCAGACATCATATGTACAGGGATGTGCTTAGTCAGGGGATTTGCTTTCAGACGTTTTAATATGGTCCATCCATCCATTATGGGCAGCATAATATCAAGTATAATTGCATCAGGGAATTTAGACGATGCCATAGTTAATCCTACATCTCCGCTGTGTGCTAACATTGGCTCAAAGCCTTTTTCTATCGCATAATCTTTAAGAACATCTGCAAATACAAGGTCATCTTCAACAATTAGCAGTGTTTGTTTTTCGTTTCTATTTACTGGTAATAGAAGGGGTTCCGGAATAAGAGGAATAACAACTGTCGACTGAGATAAGATTTGCTGTTCCTCAGTTTGGCCGGCAGCTAAATGTTTTGCGGGAATATATAGCGTAAAGCAGCTTCCAACTTCCGGCTCACTTTCTACCTGTATTTCTCCGCCCAGGATATTAGCCAGTTCTTTACTGATGGAAAGCCCTAATCCAGTACCTCCGTACTTTCTGCTGGTAGTGCCATCTGCTTGTTTAAAAGCTTCAAATATCAGTTTTTGTTTATCTTCAGGAATGCCAATGCCAGAATCCTTTACACGAAATGATACTATTTGCTCATTTTTATCTTTAAGATGATCAGAATAGTATTTAACCTGCTGGTCGGCTTTACTAATTTCCAGATTGATCTCTCCATGTTCGGGGGTGAATTTAAAGGCATTAGAGAGCAGGTTTTTGATGATCTGTTCCACTCTGGATAGATCTGTAGTTATTTTTTCAGGCAGATCGCTGCTGATGCTCGTTTGGAATTTTATTTTCTTGCTTTTGGCAATCTCTGTAAAGAGCGATTCCATATTGGTTTTGATCTCATGAGGTCTTACCGGTTCAATATCAAGATCAACCTTACCTGATTCGATTTTTGACAGGTCAAGAATATCATTTATTAAGGTTAGCAGATCGTTACCTGCATTATGTATCACTCCCGCATATTTGATCTGTTCATCATTTAAATTATCCGGTCTGTTCTCTTTTAATATCCTTGCAAGAATAAGGATACTGTTTAACGGTGTACGGAGCTCATGACTCATATTAGCAAGAAATTCTGACTTGTATTTACTGGATACTTCCAGTTCTTCTGCTTTAATACCAATAGCTTTTCTTGCTTCATTAATAGATAAGTTCCGTTCTTCCAATTGCTGCGCCTTCTCTTCCAATTCTGCATTGGTTTGACGCAGTTCTTCCTGCTGTACTCTTAGTTCCTCTTCAGAAGCCATCAGCTCCTCTGATTTTTGTACTAATTCTTCATTGGTGGTTCTTAATTCTTCCTGCTGGCTTACCAATTCTTCTGCCTGCTGCTGTGTATGCTCCAGCAGATCACGGAGCTGTGCCCTTGCGATACTTCTATTGATTCCAATTCCAATGGTAACAGAAATTCTTCTGAAAAAATCAAGGGCGATCTCCGTTGGAGGAATTGGCAGTCCAAATTCCATAATGGCAATTATTTCTTCCTCAAATAGAATAGGTAAAATAACCAGTGTATTAGGAGTGGTGCTGCCAAGCCCTGAACTTACTTTTATATAATCTGCAGGGAGATCATTTAATTGCCTGATACTTTTTTCGAGTGCTACCTGTCCGATCAGGCCTTCGCCCATTGCAATAGAAATTGTTTTCAGTCCTTTTTTGTCGAAAGCATAACTGCCAGTCAGATCAAGTTTTTTTGTTTTTGGGTTAAAGAGATACATTGCGCCTACGGGGGCTTTCAGGTAATCGCACATGGCAGTAATTACATGATTGCATAGGTCGTCTACTTCCTGTTCTCCACGCAAGGCTTCACTGATCACAGAGCCACCAGATAACATCCAGTTCTTCTGTTTATTTTCTGAGGAAACCTTTTCTAATTCATCATTGCTTTCCCTGATTCTTGCTTCTGTTAATTTTTGCTCATCAAAGGTTCGTTTGATAAAGCTGGAAAGATAGAGCACCAGGCATAAGATAATAAGTGAACTAACCACTACAATAGCCGTTGACCTTATTCCGCTTTCAATTCTTTTTTCTTTTCTGATCTTTAATAGCCTAAGCTCTTCCTGAATAATACTATTGTTTATGCTGACTATTCTATCTTTAAGTACTTTTCCTACATCAGTAAGTACCATGCTCGTAGCTGCTTTTTGCCCTGAGGATTTATTGAGCTGAATCACCTCATGCATATGTTTCACTTTTGCATTTGCCAAAATATCCAGTGAATCCAGCCTTTCCTGCTGGATAGGATTATCAATAGTGAGGTGCTGAAGCTTCCTGATCTCGGGTATTATTTTATCTACATTGTTAGTATAGGGGGCCAGATAATTTGCTCTTTGAGTAAGAATATAGCCCCTCATTCCAGTTTCAGCATTCAGGAGTTTTACTTCTAAGTTCCTCGCGTGATCAATCACCTCATAGGTATGGCTTTCCCAGGTAGAATCAGTATTCATGGATTGAATACTGAGATAAGAAGTAATTGCAGAGATCAGCACAAATAACAGGGAGAGTGTAAATCCTAGTACTACTTGTTGTTTGAACGTGAATTTAGCCATATAGAGAGATGAAAATTATCTAAAAAAATATTTTACCGAATATATCTCTGGTAAAACATGTGACAATAATACTCATAAATATATGTATCGCAGATACAATGGGGGCAGATTTTACCGATTAATTTTTATAAATCATGTATCTCTTTATCTGGTTAAGTTATAAAACTTAAATCCTTCTATCAGTAAAAGGTTTTAATAGAATCGATTACAATTCCTGTAAGTATTGGGAGTAAGTGGGGCCAACAGGAATGAGTCGTTCTCCAATCCACACCTGGTTGCGGTCATATTTGGTAACTGCTTTTTTAGCGATGATAAATGCCCTGTGTATCCTGATAAATTTTTGTGAAGGCATTAGCGCATGCATCTCACTGATGGGCATGCGGGTACTCAGAGAAGAGTTGTTTTGTAAGTGGATGAGTGTATAATTACCGGCTGCTTCAATATATATAATGTCATCAATAGCCACTTTAATTTGCTCATAACCATCCTTAATAAACAGATATGCTGGTGATGTTATCGTATCGGTCTTTCTGCGCAGGCTGTATAGCTCTTCTGCCTTATTACATGCTTTTAAAAATCGGGAAAGGGAGAAGGGTTTGAGCAGATAATCCAATGCATTTAATTCAAATCCTTTAACGGCGTGTTCAGCATAAGCGGTAGTGAAAATAACCAGAGGAGGATTGTTTAGGCTGTGTAAAAAGTCAATGCCGCTGATATCAGGCATTTTAATATCGAGGAAAATGAGATCTACAGGATTCTTCTGTAAATAAGCGATGGCCTCAAATGCATTGGTAAACACAGCTTCCAATGTCATAAAAGGAACTTTGGAAGCATGTGACTTCACTATATCCAAAGCTATGGGTTCATCGTCTATCGCTATCGCAATCATTTTAATTCAGGTTCAGCGTTAAATGTACGAAAAACTCTTTTGCACTTTCTCTAATCAACAATTCATGTTTTTTAGGATAGAGTAAATTTAAACGCTGTTTCACATTAGGCAGGCCTATACCGCTGTTCAGCTTTTCAGGATCTCCGTCTGCCTTTAGATGGATACTATTATGCACATCAAAATAGAGTACATTTCCTTTGGTCTGCAGGGTGATTTTTATATGTGAAGGAGATTGCAGGCTGATCCCATGTTTAAAAGCATTTTCTACAAAGGGAATTAATAACATGGGGGTAATTTGAAGTGCGGTAAAGTTCTCTTCAATTTCTGTATTGATCGCAATATCTACGGAAAGAGATGTTCTGAATTTCTGTAGTTCGATATAATTGTTCAGGTAATCTATATCCCTGCTCAAAGAAATTTTGTCCTGCATATTTTCCTGGAGCATAAAGCGCATCATATCTCCCAATTTTTGTATACCCTCTCCTGTACGTTCTGCTTTTTCCTGCAAAGCAGTACCGTAAAGTGTATTTAAGGCATTGAATAAAAAATGAGGATTGATCTGGGATTTTAAGAAACCCAGACTGGCATCAGATTTACCCAGTTCTTTTTTAAGTGACGATATCTGTTCATCGGTTTCATTTCTTTTTTTATAGATATACCAGGCCAGGGGTGCACTGATTCCTAGCTGTGCACCGATATGAAAACACATTACCACAGGTATAAAGTCTCTCTGATAGCTCAGCAGGGCACCAATAATACAGATTGGAACAGTAATTATTGCAGCGATAAGAAATACTTGTCCATAGTAATAACGAAAAGGCTTTGGCCGCTGCATAGCCAGTGGAATAAGATAATATAGCGAATAAATAACCAATAATGTACAAGAGGTAACCACTAATGTCCAGCAGAGAACAACATCAAATCCAGCGCCTGTAATCACCCATATTAATGTTCCCACAAACCAAAATGCTGCGCCAAATGCAAGTTCTACTTTCATCTGGTGGTTACTTTCCTGTTCTTTATTTTCTATCAGGTAAATAATCAATTGTTTAAGTGCTACATAGATGGCTATCAATAATATTAGCCAGGCAGCAGTAGTAAAGCCATTAAAGAAAATACGGTTGTAAGCATCCTGTATATCTTCATATTGTACCAGTATAAAGGCTTTGCTATAAGTTTTACTTATACTGATCACCAACCCGGAACATAAAAATACAGTGAGCAATATAAATAAGTTGAGCCCGGCATTTACCTTTTTATATAGGGGCGGTAAACAGCAAAAATTGAGCAGCAGAAAACTAAAGTAGAAAATAGAATAGCGGAATAACTCCGGAAGGAAATAACTGGAGAAATAGCTGAAGTTTATCTGAGCAGTTTTAAATTCATAAGGAATGTTATCATTGGCGCCAGATGCATTTGTCAGTAACATCAGTAGCGCCAGGCCATAGATAAAGCTGACTGCCCAAAGTTCTATTTTGCTAATATCTTTTATATTCATTTTGCAGGATTAAATGTATGATGTTTCTTTTTGATACAATAGTACAAAGGGTTTTTATTTGACCTGATAAAATGTGATGAATGATCAAATAAATGTGACGAATGAGGAAATAAAAGTAGCTTTGGGCTTTAACAGTTATAAATGATAGTTTACGGCATCCCGAATTGCAATACAGTAAAAAAAGCCAGAACCTGGCTAACAGCTAACGGCTTTGAATATGAATTTCATGATTTTAAGAAACAAGGTATCACTGCCGAAAAGCTAAATCAATGGTGTGCAGCTTTTGGCTGGGAGAGTGTTTTAAATAAGAAAGGCACTACCTGGAAAAAATTGACACCTGAACAACAAAGCGAAGTGAAAGATCAGAAAAGCGCAATAGCCGTCCTGCTGGAATATACCAGTGCCATCAAGCGCCCTATTGTAGAGGTAGACGGAAAGGCTGTACTCCTTAGTTTTGATGAGGAAAAGTACATTAAATTGCTGAATAACTAAACTATTAAGGTTAATTTTTGTTAAAATTAGTAACTGCAATACCAAACTAAATTATATTTGGAGTTTGCGATTGTGCAAGCTTCATCACCACTAAATAAATACATTCCAAATGAAAGCGCTTCAGAGATTTATTGTAATTTTTTTACTCTCTATACCTATTTACACATTTGCCCAGACCGGAATTACTGGTGGAGTTTTTGATTATGAAAATAAGAATTTTCCACTTCAAAAGGTTAATGTAAGAAACCTGAATAACAATAAAGTAGTGTTAACGGGTGCTGCAGGACAATTTAATATCCAGGCCAATAAGGGCGACTTGCTTGAATTTTCTTTGCCGGGCTACAATACCGATACACTTTACCTCACAAACCTTCAATCTAAGACAATTTATCTTCCTTCTCAATCTACAGCCCTTAAGCAGGTAGATGTTAAAGGAGCTAAGATTTCTGAAGATTTGAACCTCAGAGATCCAAATGCACATGATTCAAAACGTGTAACTGGTATCCCTCCAACAGGCAATAATAGTCGTGCTGGTGGAATTGGGCTTTCTTTTGGTGGTGGTGACGGCAAGCGCCAAAGGGCTAAAGTAAAAGCACTGGATGAAAGAGAAGGTTATGAGACAGAGATCAACAGGAACTTTAGTGCGGAACATATTACTGATCTGATCAAGATAAAAGGGCAGGAGTTAAAAGATTTTATGAATATGTACAGACCTTCTGTAGCTAAAGTAAAAAATGATGCTCCTTTCAATTACGATTACTATATTGCACAAGCTTACCAAACCTGGTTAAAGTTACCTCCTGAAGGACGAAAATTAACTCCGGTTCCTAAAGGAAAAGACAGCAATTAAAGCCGAGACAACATATAACCTTAATAGAATGAATAACTATCTCATTCAGAAAACACTCCTTTTTGTAGTGTTTTTTGCTTTTAGCACCAGTATCCAGGCGCAGGAAACAACTCCTGCCGTTAGTAATTATGATCAGCATGCTGCTTTTAGTCCGCTATTCTACACGCAAAATGGAAATGAATTCCGTTCTGCCAGTGGATATCCGGGGCCTAAATATTGGCAAAACAAAGCTGATTATACGATTTCAGCCAATCTTAATGATCAGACCAATACTGTTACAGGTACAGTAACCATAACTTATAAAAACAATAGTCCGGATCAATTACCTTATTTGTGGCTTCAGCTGGATCAAAACCTTTTTGATGAACACTCCAGAGGAAGCTCACTGATCAAAGCCGGAAGCCGTTATGGTGCCCGTGGTGAAAAGATAAACGGTGGATATAAAATTACCGGTCTTACGGTTTCTAAAAAAGCTGTTCCAGTTAAATTCACTTCTATTACTGAAGATACCCGGATGCAGATCCGTTTGGATCAGCCTTTAGGAGCAAATGGCGACCTGATCACTGTAAAAATGAATTTTTCTTTTGTCGTTCCTATCAATGGATCGGATAGAATGGGCCATTTGACTACCAAAAATGGAGAGATCTTTACCATAGCGCAATGGTTCCCCAGATTATGTGTATACGATGATGTACTGGGCTGGAATACGCTGCCTTATTGGGGAGCAGGAGAGTTCTATTGTGAATATGGTGATGTAAATTATTCAGTTACTGCTCCGGCTAACCATATCGTAATGGGTTCTGGCGAATTGTTAAATCCACAGGAGGTATTTACCCCAGAGCAGTTAAAAAGATGGAATGCAGCTAAATTGAGTGATAAAACTATTGCTATACGCAGCGAAAGCGAAGTGAATGATCCAAAATCACGTCCTGCAAAAGATAAACTGACCTGGAAATTTAGAATGTTTAATACCAGAGACGTAGCCTGGGCTTCTTCTAAAGCATTCGTTTTAGATGCAGCGAAGATTAACTTGCCAAGTGGCAAAAAATCACTGGCAGTCTCTGCACAACCGGTAGAAAGTAATACTGAAAAAGGATATGCAAGAGGTGTAGAATATATTAAAGGTGCCATTGAACATTATTCAGGAAAATGGTTTGAATTCCCTTATCCAATGGCTGTTAACATTGCCTCTAACGTAAGCGGTATGGAATACCCGGGTATAGTTTTCTGCGGCTGGAAAGCAACAGGATCTTCTGTATTTGGCGTAATAGATCACGAATTTGGCCATACCTGGTTTCCTATGATCGTTGGCAGCAACGAACGTAAATATGGCTGGATGGATGAAGGTTTTAATACATTCATCAATACTTTATCCGGCGAAGCTTTCAACCATGGTGAGTTTAAGCCGGCAAAGCCTATGGATACACATGCTATGGCTAAGTATTTGGCTAAACCTGATGGCGAATATATTTTGCTAAGCCCTGA
>Ga0233344_1000026_pt1 | contig 30953 bp, 32 predicted proteins | sample GEONDECOMP281_FD_180697 | JGI IMG/M metagenome (GOLD analysis project Ga0233344, IMG submission 180697) | Leaf litter microbial communities from Shasta-Trinity National Forest, California, United States - GEON-DECOMP-281 | ecosystem: Environmental > Terrestrial > Plant litter > Unclassified...
AACCATCCTGAATCAGAACCAATGATCATTGGCCGTAATTTTCTGGTGAAGATCAATGCGAATATTGGTAATTCTGCAGTTACTTCCAGTATTGAAGAGGAAGTGGAGAAGGCCGTATGGGCTTGCCGCTGGGGTGCCGATACCATCATGGATTTGTCGACCGGAAAGAATATCCATGAAACACGGGAGTGGATCATCAGGAATTCACCTGTGCCTATAGGTACTGTTCCTATATATCAGGCGCTGGAAAAGGTGAATGGTAAAGCAGAAGACCTTACCTGGGAGTTATTCAGGGATACCCTGATTGAGCAGGCAGAGCAAGGGGTAGATTATTTTACCATTCATGCGGGAGTATTGCTTCGCTATATCCCTATGACTACCAAAAGAGTAACAGGCATTGTTTCCAGGGGTGGCTCTATTATGGCTAAATGGTGTTTAGCACATCATCAGGAAAGCTTTTTGTATACGCATTTTGAAGAGATCTGCGAGATCATGAAAGCCTATGATGTTGCTTTTTCATTGGGCGATGGCTTAAGACCAGGCTGTATTGCTGATGCAAATGATGCCGCGCAGTTTGCAGAGTTGGAAACATTGGGTGAGCTGACAAAGATAGCCTGGAAACACGATGTGCAGACTATTATTGAGGGCCCCGGGCATGTGCCAATGCATATGATCAAAGCCAACATGGAGAAACAGCTGGCGCATTGTGGCGAAGCACCATTTTATACCTTAGGACCATTAACTACAGATATTGCTCCGGGATATGATCACATTACTTCGGCAATAGGGGCGGCAATGATCGGCTGGTACGGAACGGCGATGTTATGTTACGTAACACCGAAAGAACACCTCGGACTACCCAATAAAAAGGATGTAAAAGATGGGGTGATCACCTACAAGATCGCAGCACATGCAGCGGATCTGGCTAAGGGGCATCCCGGAGCACAATACCGTGATAATGCATTGAGTAAGGCCAGGTTTGAATTTAGATGGGAAGATCAGTTTAACCTTTCCCTTGACCCGGATACTGCCAAAGAGTTTCATGATGAAACTCTTCCTGCAGACGGTGCAAAGATCGCGCACTTTTGCTCTATGTGCGGCCCTAATTTTTGCTCGATGAAAATTACACAGGATGTGCGCGAATATGCAGCGAAACAGGGGGTAGATGAAGCTGCCGCTTTAGCCAAAGGGATGGAAGATAAATCTAAAGAGTTTACCGAAAAAGGAAGTGAAATCTATTTGTAGTGCCGATGATCCTATGGAATTAATCGTTGTTACCTCACCGGATTATTTTGAAGGCGAAGGCAGGCTGATTAACGAGTTCTTTGCAGAAGGACTTGGTCTGCTGCATCTCCGAAAACCTGGAAATGATGCATTGAAGTTTAGACAGTTAATGATGGAAATTGATCCGGAGTATTATCCGGCAATTTCCATCCATCAGCATCATGAGTTAGCTGATGAATTTTCTTTACGGCGTTTACATTTTACAGCGCAGCACCGCAAGTTAATGGTATCCGGAGATTTGAATGATTTAAGTGAACAGGGGTTTTATTTGAGCAGCTCTGTGCATGGGCTAATTGAGCTTACAGATCTTTCGAAGATAAACAGAACTACAGAAAAGAACCTCAGTAGCTTTGATTATTTTTTTTATGGACCTGTATTTAATAGTATTTCTAAAAAGGGTTACCATAGCCAATTGGACGATGATTTTATTTTGCCTCCCCATTTGATTAAAGTTATTGCCATAGGAGGAGTGCAGTCAGATCGGTTAGTAAAGTTAAAACGGATGAATTTTGATGGTGCAGCTGTATTGGGGACGATTTGGCATCAGAAAGAACATCCTGTTACAGCATTTAAAAAAATTATAAAAGCAATACTAGAATTAAAATAAATGGAAGTTGGTAAACTACATTATATATCACAGGCGCCACCAGAGGGTTCACATCTTACAGCTATAGAGAAGGTGTTGCGTTCCGGAGGAAAATGGATACAGCTGCGGGTAAAAGAACAGTCGCAGGAACAGGTAATTAAATTAGCTATGGAAGCAAACTGCTTGTGCCATGAGTATGGAGCAAAGCTGATCATTAATGATTATGCGGATATCGCGCTTCACTGTGGTGCTGATGGGGTGCATTTAGGATTGGATGATATGCCGGTTCCGGAGGCAAGAGCTATTCTAGGGTTTGGTAAATATATTGGAGGTACCGCAAATACTTTTGAAGATGTGTTAAAAAGGGTAGCAGAACAGGTTGATTATATAGGGCTTGGCCCATTCCGGTTTACGACCACAAAAAAGAACTTAAGTCCTGTTTTAGGTATGGAAGGATATGTCCATATCCTGGAACAAGTGAAAAAAGCTGGTATCACCATCCCAATAATTGCCATCGGCGGAATTGAGCAGGCTGATATTGAACCGATACTTCAAACAGGTATTCACGGCATTGCCGTTTCTGGATTATTAGCCCGTGAAAACGATATAAACGAAGAATTTTATGTTAACTATAGCAAATAAAGTATTTAACTCCCGTTTATTTACCGGGACAGGAAAATTCAGTTCTGCAGCATTGATGGAAAGATCGCTTGTGGCATCAGGCTCTGAGCTCATTACAGTAGCTTTGAAAAGAGTGGACCTGAATGGTCAGGATGATGATATGATTAGCCATTTAAAATATCCGCATATCAATTTATTACCCAATACTTCAGGGGTAAGGAATGCAAAAGAAGCTGTTTTTGCAGCACAGCTGGCCAGAGAAGCATTGGAAACCAATTGGATCAAGCTAGAGATTCATCCCGATCCAAAGTATCTGATGCCCGATCCTATAGAGACGCTGAAGGCTACAGAGGAACTGGCCAAACTGGGTTTTGTGGTTTTACCTTATATTCATGCAGACCCGGTTTTATGCAAACGATTAGAAGATGCAGGTACAGCAGCTGTAATGCCTTTGGGTTCTGCAATAGGCAGCAATAAAGGGCTAAAAACCATAGATTTTCTGGAAATGATCATTAGCCAGAGCAATGTACCTGTAATTGTTGATGCGGGTATCGGCGCACCTTCTGATGCTGCATGGGCAATGGAAATAGGAGCAGACGCAGTACTGGTTAATACGGCAATTGCAGTTTCCAATGACCCTGTAATGATGGCTGAAGCTTTTAAAATGGCTGTTGTTGCCGGAAGGATGGCTTTTGAAGCAAAGTTAGGTGTTATAAACTCAATGGCTGTGGCAAGCAGCCCATTAACTTCTTTTCTCGATGTTTAATACTTTCAATGAACTTTTCGAAACTTATAACTGGGAGGAAACCAGTAAAAGTATTTATGCAAAGACAGCGCTTGATGTAGAATTGGCTTTAGGGAAAACTAAAAGAACCCTGGAAGATTTTAAAGCACTGATCTCTCCGGCTGCGGCACCTTACCTGGAGCAAATGGCACAAATCAGCAGGTCGCTTACCCTAAAAAGGTTTGGGAAAGTAATGCAGTTATATGTACCGCTTTATCTTTCTAACGAATGTAATAATATTTGTACGTATTGCGGCTTTAGCTATGATAACAAAGTGAGGCGTAAAACACTGTCGCCAATGGAGATCATGCAGGAAGTAGCGGCGATCAAAGAGATGGGGTACGACCATGTGCTACTCGTTACCGGAGAATCCAATCAATCCGTACATACCGATTACTTTAAAAAAGTATTGGAATTGATAGGCCCGCATTTTTCTCATATTTCTATGGAGGTACAGCCGCTGGATCTGGAAGATTACCAGGAATTGATTCCTTTTGGATTGAATACGGTATTGGTTTACCAGGAGACTTACCACCGGGAGGATTACAAAAAACACCATCCGAAAGGTAAAAAATCTAATTTCGAATACCGCCTGGAAACGCCTGATAGATTAGGGAAAGCAGGCATTCATAAAATGGGATTAGGGGTATTGATTGGGTTGGAAGACTGGCGTACAGATTGTTTTTTCACAGCGCTGCATTTAGGTTACCTGGAGAAAAAGTATTGGAAGAGTAAGTATAGTTTGTCTTTCCCAAGGCTTCGTCCTTTTAGTGGAGGGCTAGAGCCCAAGGTAGAAATGAATGATCGGGAATTGGTACAGTTAATTTGTGCCTACCGGTTACTGAATGAAGAAGTAGAGTTGTCTATTTCTACAAGGGAGTCAACCGTGTTTCGTGATCATGTGATTAATCTGGGGATCACTTCCATTAGTGCGGGTTCAAAGACCAATCCGGGAGGGTATGCAGTTGAGCCAGCATCATTGGAGCAGTTTGAGATCTCTGATGAACGGAGTCCTGCAGAAATTGCAGCGATGTTGAGGAAACAGGGGTATGAGCCGGTTTGGAAAGATTGGGATAGTAGTTTGATTGGAATTAAGAATAACCTTAACTAATTTGGAATATTGAATTTCTTTTGATCTTCGTGGTGTTGTTCGTAATGAGTTGCTGCGCCAATTTTCACTATCTCTGCTTTGATACCGCCAAGCTGATCTCCAACATCAGTAAAATTTGTTGATGTTTCGGCAGACAATGAATTTAGTCTTGTCTCAATGTTACTTAATCTATTTTCAATTTTAATAAAATTTTCATCTGCTTTAGTTGCAATTCCATATAACATAGCCTTAGCACTATCATTCTGACTTAGTAGAAGTGATACTGCTTCTTCTAATTTAGTTAATTTTTCGTTCAAATTTTCCATATCATATTTTTGGTTGGCCAATGCTAGTAGTTCATAAGAAGAGACTGTCCAGTTGAAACGCCTGCCTTCAGGCTGCACAGCTTTTTCTACTGTCTCTAATGCTGATGTAAATATATAATAAACTATTGGTGTTTAAATTTATTTTTAATATTTATTTTTTTAATTTTTAATAGGTATTTGAATTATCGTAAACAAAACTAAAGATAGCCCTGTTAGCTTTATTTTAATCGATTATGTTTAAACAGGTACTTCTTTTTGCCCTTTTGCTGTGGTCAGCAAGTTGTTATGCGCAGTTCAATGATACTACTCATTACTCCGTTAATTATGCCACCACTGGCTCTATCAACAAAACCAATGATGGTAATACTTACCTGCTCAACAACGCAGCTAAGCTTGGAATCAAGGAGAAAACTTTTAATCTCAATTTCAGCAATACATGGATTTATGGCAAGTCAAATCAAGCGCTGACAAATAATGATTTTTCTTCTACATTAGATTTTAATTTATACAGTCATATACCGCATTTCTTTTACTGGGGTCTGGCCAATTATAACACCAGTGCATCCTTAAAGATTAACAATCAGCTCTTGGCTGGTGCGGGGGTAGCTTATAGTATTTTAGATACCAAGGTTTCTTATCTCAATATAAGTGATGGTTTCCTGTTTGACAGCAGCGATTTAATACTAACAGACGGTGTAAGGGATGTTTATCAAACCTATAGAAATTCCCTGCGTGTGGTTTTTAAATTTACGATCAGGAATTTTATCGTTTTAAACAGTTCTTCTTTTTATCAGCCTTCCATGACTAAAAAGGATGATTATAACTTAAAGTCTGATTCTGGCCTGGCTTTTAAACTCAATAAATGGCTGAACTTGACAACTGCATTAAGTTATAACAGAATTTCCCGCACAGACAGGGATAATTTGCTGTTCACTTATGGTTTAGCATTTGAGAAATTTTTTTAGCGATTATGTTTGAATGGAACGGTTTAATCGGATATGTTTGTATTTACGTGTATAAACATATGAAATCAGCCTGTTCAAATATCATCATACCTGTTCTATTATTATTTTCCCTAACCAGTTGTAAGTCGCGAAAACCCATGGATAAAATTTATCAGTCTGATTTTTATAGTTTATCAAAAGATAAGGTTACACAGGGGAAATTTGAAGCAGTAGCGCAATCCGCTACTTCATTGCATTCCAATTATCAAAGTCCTGTGAATTTAGAGATCAGTCCTGTTTTATCTTTTAAATTCAGCTTAAATGGTAAAGACAATGAGATGGCTTCCGGGAAGAATCATTTGATCAATATGATATCGGATAATGGCACATTTGAAACACCTGTGATCCGCTTTGGTCACCAGTCTGTTGATCAGTCAATAGTTGGCAAGGGAGTTTTTCTTCAGCCCGATATAAAATTTACGATCCGCGTGGATATGCATGATGTATTGGCAGAATTTAAAGAAAAAGGATTTTACACTACTTATGATGGAACTAAAATTTACAAAGCAGACTTTAAAGGTGTTTTTGTTGCGGGCAGCATTAGCCCGCTGAATTGGGATTTTGATAATCTTTGGAATCATAAAGAACTGGAATTGCATGACAGTGATGGAGACGGTATTTTTACGCTTTCACTGGAAATGAATAAACCACAGGAGAAAAAGACCATTGCTTCTTCCTGGACGTTATCTAAGGATATTTCTGCTTTTCCTCAATATAAATCACCTTTCCCAATGATGGATGCGCTATATAACCTGGCATTGGAAGAAGCGCAAAATGCCGTAGAACCTGATAGCACCTTTAGAACAGGAAAAGAATGGGCAGGCGTGTGGACGAGAGATATTAGTTATAGTATTATTCTCTCCATGGCAACATTACAGCCTAAAGTAGCAGAATATAGCCTGCTCAGGAAAGTAAAGAACAACCGTGTAACACAGGATACCGGTAGTGGTGGTTCATGGCCTGTTTCATCCGATAGGATGATCTGGGCAGTTGCAGCATGGGAAGTTTATAAAACTACAGGAGATAAAGAATGGCTGGCCAAAGCTTATCAGGTTATTAAGAACTCTGTAGAGGACGATCTGAAAAATATATATGATCCTAAAACAGGACTGGTTAAAGGAGAATCTTCCTTTCTGGATTGGAGAGAGCAGACCTATCCTAAATGGATGGAGCCTGCTGACATTTATTCATCGGAGAATTTAGGAACCAATGCTGTTCACTATCAGACCAACAGGGTACTTTCGCAGATGGCTATTCTGATGAAAGATGATCAGGCTGCCACAAAATATGCAAAAATAGCTGAGCAGATTAAGGCGGGAATAAATACCTATTTATGGATGCCGGAGAAGGGATATTATGGCCAGTATTTGTATGGCAGACAATTTAAGCTCTTATCTCCGCGTTCTGAAGCGCTCGGTGAAGCACTCACTGTTTTATTTGACATTGCTGATCCCGAAAAACAAAAATCGGTAATTGCCCATACACCGGTAACTAATTTTGGTATTCCCTGCATCTATCCGCAAATTCCAAACATTCCTCCTTATCACAATGATGCAGTATGGCCTTTCGTACAGTCTTATTGGTCGTTAGCTATTGCAAAAACAGGAAATGCAGAAGCACTGGTACAAAGTATGAGTGCCATTTACCGCCCTGCAGCACTTTTCCTCACCAACAAAGAGAATTTTGTATCTACTACTGGTGATTTCGCAGGTACTGTGATCAACTCCAGCAATATGTTATGGAGCCTGTCAGGAAATATCAGTCTGGTTTATAAAGTGTTATTTGGGATGGATATCCATGAAAATTCGCTGGTGTTTAAACCTTTTGTACCAGAGGTCTTAAAAGGCGAGCGTACGCTGAGCAACTTCAAATATCGCCGGTCGGTATTAGACATAACCTTAAAAGGATATGGAAATATCATTCAAACCATTACTCTTGATGGTAAAGCATTACCTGCTGCCACTGTTCCGGCGGATCTTTCTGGTCAACATAAAATCATCATTATACTGGCTAATAATCAAACCCCAAAGGGAAAAATAGGATTGGCCAAAGATAAATTCTCTGTTGCAGCTCCAGTACTTAAACATCATGATCAGCAGATCAGCTGGGAAAGAGTGGAAGGCGCTATAGGGTATCAAGTTATTCGTGACGGTAAAGAAATAGCTAAAACTACTGATTTAAGCTATATAAGTATAGCAGGAGGCGAATATCAGCTGATTGCATTAGATGCAGAAGGCATGCCTTCATTTGCCAGTGAACCGGTATTGATCTATGCACCTGAGAAAATCAAGAACATAGATATTTCGCTGGTTGCAGAAAAATCAAGTCTTCCTTACAAAGGATATTCCGGTAAAGGATTTGTGGAGATCAGCAAAACAAAAAATAAGAACATAACGATTGAGGTCAATGTTCCCGAAAACGGTGCTTATGCGCTTGATTTTAGGTATGCTAATGGAAACGGGCCTACAAATACAGATAATAAATGTGCCATCAGAACCTTTAATGTAGATGGTGCTTTTGCAGGTACTTTCGTGTTTCCGCAGCGTGGAAAAGAGGAGTGGTCTGATTGGGGTTTTAGCAACACGAATATCGTTGAGCTGACAAAAGGATCTCATCAGTTCATTCTTTCCCTTGAAGATTGGAACGAGAATATGAACGGAGAAATTAACCAGGCAATGCTGGATGAATTGAGGGTGATCAGGATAAATTAATTATTTAGGTGAATAGAGCGGACGGCGGAGGAAAAAATATTCGCTGCGATGTGCTGCAAACTCCTGGAAACTGGAAGAAGCCCTGATATCTTCGGGGATTTGTTTAAAGTTTTCAGGAGTAATATATCTCCATGTTACTCCGCGTTCTTCCTGGAGGGATATAATTTCTATAGGATAATTCAATATAAAATGATTCAGGAATTCCTGTTTTGCTGCTGTCCATTCCAGGGTGCTCCCCAGATTACGCGGCCAGGTATACAGTTTATGCGCTTCAATGATTTTTCCGGTTTCATCGATATAGGAAGATTGTTTTAAAATAAGGTCGCTTAGGTTTACCGTACCAATATCCCCTGTAATTTTCTTGTCTTTTTTTGCTATTATAATTGCTTTTGCACTAAAATAAGGAATTGGCGAGCCGGTAACCTGCTCTTCTTTGAGTTCATCGATAAAAACATACTTGCCTTTTTGAAGTAATAAAGGGCTTTTTGACGCAAATTCCTGATTAAAAACAGACATTTTTTAGGGTTTTAGGTAAAAATACTTAAATGGTGATTAATATCATTGTTTAAGTGATTTCTATGTTTCAAACATTACAAAAGGATGTTCGATTTGACCAAACTTAGCACATTTATTGTTGTTAGAAGGGTATAATTAATCAATCATTAGCTATTTAGCATGAGCCCTAAACCCAAAAAAGTAGTCATAGTAGGCGGTGGATTTGCAGGAGTCAATCTGGCAAAAAAACTATCAGACCACGAAGCATTTGATGTTGTACTTGTAGATAAGAACAATTACAATTTTTTCCCTCCTTTAATTTATCAGGTAGCTACCGGTTATCTTGAAACCTCTAATATCAGTTATCCTTTCCGCAAACTCTTTAGGGGGGTTAAGAATTTTATGTTTAGACTGGGTGAGCTGGAAGAGGTATTGCCTGATCAAAAGAAACTTGTTTTATCTACTGGTGAAATCAGCTATGATTACCTGGTATTTGCTACGGGTTGTGTAACCAATTATTTTGGTATGGAAGGAGTAGAGAAAAATGCTATTCCTATGAAAACTATTTCTGATGCCTTGCAAATGCGCAATATATTACTGGAAAGATTGGAGCAGGCTTCTCGTGAGACTGACCCTGAAGTACGTAAAAAACTCTTAACTGTTGTTGTTGCCGGTGGCGGACCTACAGGAGTAGAGATATCTGGTATGTTTGCAGAAATGAAGAGAACCATTGTAGCTAAAGATTATCCTGAGCTTACAGGTGCTAATGGAGAGATCTATTTAGTAGATGGGTTGAAAGCATTGCTGACACCTATGAGTGAGAAATCACAAAAATATGCCCATGATACGCTGACAAAAAACGGTGTTCAAATCAGATTGAATGCTATGGTGAAAGACTATAGTGATGATGTTGTTCACTTTGCAAATGGAGATACGATACCCACTAAAAATCTGATCTGGGCTGCAGGTGTTACTGCTATTGTATTCAAAGGAATTCCCGAGACAAGTTATGGCAGAGGAAAACGCATGGTGGTCAATGAATTTAACGAAGTGCAAGGGTTGCCGGATGTTTATGCTATTGGTGATACTTGTATTCAAATGACCGATAAAAATTTCCCCCAAGGGCATCCTCAGGTAGCACAAGTGGCTATTCAGCAGGGAGAGAATTTAGGTAAGAATTTTATTAAGGCCATTAAGAATGAACAGTTAAAGCCTTTTGGTTATTTTGATAAAGGTTCAATGGCCATTATAGGAAAGAATAAAGCTGTTGCTGATCTTCCAAAACCAAAATTGTTCTTTAGTGGTTTTATCGCATTAATGATGTGGTTATTTATCCACCTTTTATCGCTGGTCAACTATAGAAATAGAATCAGAACGTTATATAATTGGGCCGTGGCTTATTTGACCAATGATCAATCATTACGCATGATCGTTAGACCCTCCGCTAAGAAAACACTGGGATAAGATCCTCCCTGTTTTTGGCAGCTAATATTACATTTATACAGCAAAAGTAAGTGACATTGATACCCATTATAAATCCTAACATCTTACTTTTGCTTTATGGATGATTTCTTCGCTGCCCGACTCCAGATGGCCTTTTCTTTAGGCTTTCATATTGTTTTTTCCTGTATAGGAATGGTCATGCCATTCTTCATGTGTACCGCCCATTATCTGTGGCTTAAGAAAAAAAAAGAAGTATATCTTGATGTAACTAAAGCGTGGAGCAAAGGGGTAGCTATATTTTTTGCTACCGGTGCAGTTTCAGGTACAGTATTGTCTTTTGAGCTGGGGCTGCTATGGCCAAAATTTATGGTGCATGCAGGACCGATATTCGGCATGCCTTTTTCATTGGAAGGAACAGCATTTTTTGTGGAAGCAATTGCTTTAGGGTTTTACCTATATGGCTGGAATCGCTTTCATCCATGGTTTCACTGGTTCACAGGAATTGTTGTCGGCATTACCGGGCTACTATCAGGAATTCTTGTGGTAGCTGCCAACTCCTGGATGAACAGTCCTTCGGGATTTGATTTTGTGAATGGCCAATACCTGAACATAGATCCTATGAAAGCGATGTTCAATGCAGGATGGTTTTCAGAATCACTGCACATGTGCATTGCTGCTTTCGTGTCCACTGGTTTTGCTGTGGCCGGCGTTCATGCCCTGATGGTGTTAAAGGGAAATAATGTAACTTTTCATAGTAAGGCCTTTCATATTGCGGCAACGTTTGCCTGTATAGCGGCCTGTCTGCAGCCCATTAGCGGAGACCATTCAGCGAAGAATATCGCTAAGCGGCAGCCAGAGAAGCTGGCTGCAATGGAAGCTCATTTTCATACGCAGAGCGGCGCACCTTTAATTATAGGGGGAATGCCGGATGTGAAAAATCAAACTGTAAAATATGCCATAGAGATCCCAAAAGGGTTAAGTTTTATGGCTACAGGTGATATTAATGCACCCATAAAAGGAATTGACAGTTTCCCTAAAGATGACGTTCCGCCAGTTCCAATCCTTCACTATGCTTTTCAGATCATGGTGAGCCTGGGTATGGCCATGCTTGGCGTTGCGGTCATCTATTTCATTGCTTATTTTAAAAAGAAAACCTGGTTCGACAGCCGGTGGCTGATGAAACTCTTTGTGATTGCAACTCCTATGGGCTATCTGGCACTGGAAGCCGGATGGACAGTTACAGAAGTTGGACGGCAACCCTGGATTATTTATAAGGTGATGCGAACGTCGGAAGCCGTTACTCCTATGCCAGGAATTATTTATTCGTTCTACCTTTTTACAGCCGTATATATTTCGCTGGCTATTATTGTAAGCCTGCTATTGTACAGGCAGATCACTATGGTTGGAAAGTTATACGATTCATCCACAGATCATAAAATACAATAGATATGGTATATGTAGTAATAGTTTTCCTGTGGACAGCCATTTTGTTATATATTTTGCTTGGTGGCGCCGATTATGGCGCTGGTATTATAGAACTGTTCACCTCCAAGGGTAACCGGCACAGAACACGTAAAAACATGTATGAGGCCATAGGGCCGGTGTGGGAAGCCAATCACATGTGGCTGATCATTGTGATCGTAATTCTTTTTGTCGGTTTCCCGGAGATCTACACCACTGTTTCTATTTATCTGCATATCCCGCTGGTATGCATGCTTTTGGGTATTATAGCGAGGGGAACAGCTTTTGTTTTTAGAAATTATGATGCAGTAAAGGATGACATGCAGAAAGTATACACCAGGATCTTTATAGTTTCCAGTGTGCTTACCCCATTCTTTTTAGGAATCATTGGTGCCAGTGCAGTTTCTTCACAGATTGATCTGCAGGCACACGACTTTCTGTCGGCCTATATCTTTAGCTGGCTAAGCTGGTTTTCAGTGTCGGTAGGGATATTTACCGTTACCATCTGCGCCTACCTTGCTGCGGTATTTATCATTGGCCAGGCTGATGATGATGCAGACCGCAGATTATTTACCAGGAAGGCAAAATATCTGATCTTTATCGTAATGGCTGCCGGTGCACTGGTATTCCTTGCTGCGCATGCAGAAAATATTCCTTTACTATACTGGATCTTTAGTGATGTACCTGGAATCATAGCCATTATCCTGGCTACCATTTCATTGGCTGTGATGTTTTATTTCCTGCGGAAGAATGCGCCGGTAATTTTACGTCTGCTTGCAGGTTTCCAGGTAGCGATGATTCTTTTTGCAGCTACCTATAGCCATTTTCCGGATATCATTTTGCTAAAGGGGGGAAAGAATCTATCGCTCCTTAGCCATCAGGGCGAATATAAAACTATTGAAACCTTGGGTTATGCCTTGCTGATCGGAAGTTTATTTATTCTTCCTGCATTGGTTTACCTGATCTATAGTTTTCAGAAAAAGAGCAACACAGCTGCCGGGCATTAGGATATGGCAGTTAATAAATAGAATTAATTACGTTTGTGCTTTATTAAAAGCGTTTATACTTTATGGAAGAATCCAATTTTTTAAGACTCAGTAAACTAACAGAGGGAGACTACGAAGCATTTTTATACGATTGTGATGGTACCCTTGCAGATAACATGCCTGCTCATGCTGCATCTTATGTAGAAGTAGCTAAAGGATATAATGTAGCAATGGACCCTGCTATTATTGATGAGCTGGCTGGCTGGCCAATTGCTAATGTAGTAGAAGAATTAAATCTTCGTTATGGCTCAGCTATGGATCCCGAAGAATTCAGATCCAGGAAAGCACAGCTTTTTGCAGATGAATATATCAGTAAGGTATTGCCAATTCCGTATGTAGTAGAACACTTAAAAGCCAATGCAGGAAAAGTGCGTATAGCAGTAGTTTCTGGTGGCGACCGTATCGCGGTACAACGCACGCTTGAGTTGATCGGGGTGAGTGAATATGTAGAAGTTTTAGTTTGTGCCGGAGAAACGCCAAAAGGTAAGCCTTTTGCAGATCCGTTTCTAAAAGCAGCAGAATTATTAGGTGTAAACCCGGCAAAATGTCTGGTATTTGAAGATGGAATTCCCGGTGTACAAGCGGCAGAAGCTGCAGGAATGCATTGGGTAAGAATTGACCAATTTAAATTTGGATAGTAAATGATGAAAAGATCCGGGACAGCAGATATGCCGCTGCATTATGGCCATATACCAAAGTGGCTGGCCGAACGTATGTCCCGGTTAGGATTGGCTATTACCGAAGCCATCATTGCAGAATATGGTACCGCAGAAGTATTACGCCGGTTAAGTGATCCTTTTTGGTTCCAGAGCCTTGGCGCTGTTATGGGAATGGACTGGCACTCGTCTGGCATTACCACCTCGGTAATGGGTGCTTTAAAAAGTTCCGTAAACCCTCTTTCAAAAGAACTTGGGTTATATATCTGTGGCGGCAAGGGTAAATCTTCTAAAAATACACCTCAAGAATTGTTGTATTATAGCGATCGTAACGGGTTAAATGGTGGAGAACTGGTGCGTTGCAGTAAGCTGAGCGCTAAAGTTGATAATACGGCCTTACAGGATGGCTTTCAGCTGTATATGCATAGTTTCGTAGTAAATACTGAGGGGTTATGGACCGTAGTACAGCAGGGAATGCAGGATGGAAGTTCTACAGCACGCCGTTACCACTGGCATTCTTCTGCCATGCACTCTTTTGTAGATGCGCCGCATACTGCAATTTGTGGTTTGAATCAGGGCCCTATTCTCAATATGGTAGCCAGAGAAGCTTTGCCTGCCCGTGAAGCAATGTTATCCATGACCACCGAAAGTCCTTCCAGGATGATCGCTGAAATACAGAAATTAGTGATGCCTTCCCATCATGATGTGAGGGCTAAAGATGTAGACCTAAAGAGGCTGGGTGCCATGTTATGGCTAACGCATGAAAATCAGCCAGCTGATTTTGAAGAATTGCTATTGTTAAAGGGGATGGGACCCAGAACGCTGCAGTCGATGGCATTGGTTAGTGAAGTAATTTACGGTACACCCTCCAGATTTAGTGATCCTGCACGTTTCTCTTTTGCACATGGAGGTAAAGACGGACATCCTTTTCCGGTTCCTGTAAAGGTATATGATGAAACGATCAGCATCTTGTCTAAAGCAATAGAAAAGGCGAAAATTGGGCAGGCCGATAAATTGCAGGCTATCCAGAAATTAAGTGAACTTTCCTGGCAGGCAGAAGAAGATTTTACACCAAATAATAATTTTGATCAATTAATTGAAAAAGAGCATAATGAGTCATGGAAGCATGGTGGTAAAACGATTTTTGGTGATGCAAAACCTCCAAAAGGAGGGCAGCTTGATCTATTCTAGGGTTTATTTTTTATATTTAGAAAATGAACTAAATTGTTTTTTTCCAATCAACCAAAGAAGAAACAATATAATTAAACAGCCAAATGAATAAAATTTACCTTCTCGCATTGCTCCTTCCTCTTGGAACGGTAGTAGTAGCGCAGCAAAAACAACCTTCTGCTACCGTTTATACCACAGCTGAAGGTTCAGATCTACGAATCTCAAAAACAGGAACTTTAAACTTTACTGATCTTAACCAGCCTAAAGAAACACAGGTATGTATTTTTGTAGATCCTACACATACCTTCCAAACACTGGTAGGAATTGGCGGAGCGATCACCGACGCAACAGCAGAAGTATTTGCCAAATTGCCTAAAAAGGAACAGCAGGAATTCTTAACCTCTTATTATGATAAAGAAAAAGGAATTGGCTTTACGCTGGCCAGAACAAGCATTCATAGCTCCGATTTCTCCAGTGAAAGTTATACTTATGTAAAGGATAACGATGCTGAGCTGAAGAGTTTTGACGTAAAACATGATGAGAAATACCGTATTCCGCTGATCAAACAGGCTATACAGGCCGCAGGTGGCAAGCTAACTATGTTTGTGAGCCCATGGAGTCCGCCGGCATGGATGAAAGATAACAATAGCATGCTCCATGGAGGAAAGCTAAAACCTGAATTTAGACAGAACTGGGCCAATTATTATGTGAAGTTTATTAAAACTTATGAAGCCAAAGGAATGCCTGTTTGGGGGCTTACGGTTCAGAATGAACCTATGGCTAGTCAAACCTGGGAATCTTGTAATTTTTCGGCCGAAGATGAACGCGATTTTATCAAACAATATTTAGGCCCCACTTTACAAAAAGCAGGTCTTTCCGATAAAAAACTAATTGCCTGGGACCATAACCGTGACCAGGTTTACCAGCGTGCAAATACGATCCTTAGTGATCCTGAAGCCGCAAAATATGTATGGGGAATAGGATACCATTGGTATGAAACGTGGACAGGCAGCGGCATGCTATTCGATAACGTTAAATTGGTTAAACAGGCTTTCCCTGATAAACAGTTGATCTTTACCGAAGGCTGTGTAGAGAAGTTTAATGCAGACAGCGTTGGTAACTGGGCCTTAGGAGAAAGATATGGTTATTCTATGATCAATGATTTTAACGATGGTACTGCTGCATGGACAGACTGGAACATGCTGCTGGACGAAAAAGGAGGACCAAACCATGTGGGTAACTTCTGTTTTGCTCCTGTACATGCAGATACGAAAACAGGGAAACTAACTTACACCAATTCCTACTATTATATGGGTCAATTTTCTAAGTTTATCCACCCTGGTGCAAAAAGAATTGTTAGTTCTTCTAACCGTGATAAATTGATCACTACAGCTTTCATCAATCCCGATGGTAAAATGGCTGTAGTAGTGATGAATAAATCAAATGACAAGCTACCCTATTATGTGTGGATTGCAGGTAAAGCAGCGGAAACAGTAAGTTTGCCACACTCCATTTCCACGATTATTATTGAATAAGAAGTTAATATATCCCGCAGGTTCTGTCAAAATAATGAACCTGCGGGAGTATTTACATTTTCACGACTATATAACTTTCGTTTTCGTAGCAATTGGCATAGATTATGAATAGATTGGAAATTCCAAGACTATATTTTCATGAATCGCTGGCAACCGGGGTTATGCCTTATTATTATTTTTCTTCTTTCAGGTTGCGGCATTTTAATGCGGAACAGGCAAATAAATCATCATGGTGTAGAAACACATGATTATAACCTTCCGGTAATTGCTTATCCAAGTGCAGATTCCAGTACTAAAAAATTACTGATACTTTTCTCGGGTGATGGAGGATGGCTTGATTTTGAAGATCAGCTCTCTACTAGTTTTGCAGCAGAAGGCTTTGAGACCATTGGCTTCAATTCCAGAAGTTATTTCTGGACTGGCAGAACGCCACAGCAAACAGCAGATGACGTAGCACTCCTCATCAATAAATATGCTGCGCTTTATAAAACAAACAGGATTTATCTTTGTGGTTACTCCTTTGGAGCCGATGTAGTACCGTTTATTTATAATAGGCTACCTCCAAACTTAAAAAACAAAGTAGTAGCATTAGAACTAATGTCGCCATTTTCTACCTCAGATTTCATGGTGCACACCTCAGATCTGCTCAATATTGCAGCTGACGACAAACCTTATAAAGTATTACCTGAAATAGAATCAGTCAGGATTCCTGTTTTTTGCTTCTATGGGGAGAGAGAAGATCCCAAACCTATGGAATTTATACAAAGGAGAAACTTTGTATTAAGGGATCTGCCTGGTGATCATCATTATGATCCATCGGGTTATCCTGATATATTAACCGCAATGCGCGGATTAAGAAGAAATCAATTATTTAGATATCGTTTATGGAGGCCATAGTAATTACAGCGAAAGGAGGTCCGGAAGTTCTTAAACTGCAGAATGTTGAACAGCCGGTGCCGCAAGGGAACGAAGTGCTGGTCAAGGTAATGGCTGCAGGTGTGAACCGCAGTGATGTAATTTCCAGAAATAGTGAACTCTACGGACAGACTACAGGTATAGAGATTCCGGGTTTAGAAATAGCAGGGGAGATAGATGTCGTTGGCCCGGATGTTAAGCGGTGGAAAAAAGGGGATCAGGTTTGTGCGTTAATTGCAGGTGGTGGTTATGCAGCCTACAAGGTTATAGATGAGCGTCTGTGTTTGCCTGTACCCGAAGGTTTTTCTTATGAACAGGCTGCAGCCCTTCCTGAAACTGTTTTTACGGTATGGAATAACGTATTTAAGATGTCGGCCTTTAGATCTGGTGAAAACTTCCTGGTACATGGAGGCACCAGCGGCATAGGTGTGATGGCTATCCAGATGATTACAGCTATGGGCGGGAAAGCTTATGTAACGGCTGGCTCTGCAGAGAAATGTAAATTCTGTATAGAATTAGGCGCCACAATGGCTATAAACTATAAAACAGCCAATTTTGTTGAACTGTTAAAACCCATAGGTATTGATGTGATCCTGGATATGACAGGAGGTGAAAATACCTTAAAGAACCTGGAGATTCTTTATCCGGATGGCCGGCTTAATTTCATTAATGCAATGAACGGAGCGGTATCTGAGATCAATATTATAGAGGTAATGCGTAAAAGGCTGCAAATATCAGGCAGTATGCTCAAACCCCGGTCAAATGATTATAAAGCAGAATTATCGGCAGAGATTGAAAAGATCATTTGGCCTTTGATCAGTTCTGGTAAAATAAAGCCTGTTATCTACAAGGTATTTCCTTTAGGGGAGGCTGCAGAAGCGCAGCAATTAATGGAAACCAGTACGCATATTGGAAAGATCATCCTTAAAATAGAGCATTAAGTTTTAGTGGATCAGGAATCCTCTTTGAAAAGTAATTTTATGGTTTGCCTCGTAAAAAAGGATTTGTTCAGTAAGAATAAAAGTTCAATTACTGATACATTTGCGACCATAAATAAAAGAGCATTTACAATGAACCATCAGATTGCAAGAATACAGTCGGTAATTGAACCATTAAGGCAGGAAATTATTAATCATAAAGTATATTCAGTTATCAATGATCTCGATGATCTGAAAATATTTATGCAATATCATGTATATGCGGTTTGGGATTTTATGTCTTTGCTTAAATCATTGCAAATAGGCTTAACCTGTACCACTACGCCCTGGTTTCCTGTAGGCACTGCAAATACAAGATACCTGATCAATGAAATTGTAACCGGTGAAGAATCTGATGTAGATGGAGAAGGTATACGTAAAAGTCATTACGAGATGTACCTGGAGGCAATGGGCCAATGTGGCGCTGATACTACTGCAATTTATAAATTCATCAGTACACTTAAGGAAACAGGCTCTTTAGCGCAATCTTATACTGCCGCAGGAGTACCAAAAGAAGCGCAGGAATTTGTTAATTTTACTTTTGATGTCATTGGCAAACAGTCTCATCTGCAGTCTGCAGCTTTTACTTTTGGCAGGGAAGATCTGATTCCTAATATGTTCATCGCTATTGTTGGCGACCTGAATAAAAAATTCCCTGATCAGTTGTCTCTGATCAAATATTACCTGGACCGTCATATTGAAGTTGATGGTGATCACCATAGCAACCTTGCTTTAGAAATGACTGCAGAGCTCTGCGGAGATAATGAAGCATATTGGAAAGCTGCAGAAGAGATTACTGTAGCATCACTTCAGCAACGCATTAATCTTTGGAATGGCGTTTATAATGAGATTGTAGGTGTTATAAAATAAACTTGGAAGTGATGCAGTTCATTACTACTGAACGATCTGGATGTTATATACCATGACCGTTTAAAAAATAAGGCCGGTTCTTTTTATCAACGTATATCAAAAAAGAACCGGCTAATAATTATTCAGACAGTAATCTTATTTCATGATCACCTATACTGATTAAACGTTCTTTGTAAAGCGCACCCGTAGTCTTCTTAAATGCTTTTTTGCTGATCTTTAAGATCTCATATACTTCATCAGGAGTACTTTTGTCACCCAAAGCTATCATGCCCTGATTTTCTTCTAAAAGCTTGATCAGTACTTCTTTCATATCCAGGATATGACCATAACCCATTGGTTGTAGGCTTAAGTCGATCTTTCCTCCAACACGAACCTTTTTAATCCATCCTTTTCTTACTTCACCAGGGTTTAGCTGATCAAATAATTCATTGGTGTATAAAAGGCCTATATATTTATTATCAATGATGGCATTATAACCTAAATCACTGCGGTCAGCGATTAATAAGCTTACTTCATCGCCTTCTTCAAAATTTATCTCTTCTTCTTCTACATAATTTGTTAGTCTGGAAGAAGCCACCATACGGTCATTACTGTCATCGAGGAAAACATAAACTACATGTTTATCGCCTTTAAACATTGGGCGTTTTTGTTCTTTTTCTGGTACATAGACATCTTTATCGATGCCAATATCCATAAAAACTCCATTTTCACCATCTTCTACAACGGTAAGGTAAGCAAAATCACCTACGCAAGCTAAAGGTTTCTGTGTAGTAGCATGTAGTTTTCCATCTTTATTCATGTATACAAAAACATTAAGATTGTCGCCAATCTCAGCATCTTTTGGTACATGATTATAAGCTAAAAGTGCTTCTTTATCACCGTCAGAAAGTATCAGCCCTGGTTCAGTTTTGTTTATAATCCTCAGCTCGTTGTATTGTCCTATTTGTATCATTTATTGTTTACTGTTATTCAATCTGCAAAGGTAGTATATTTAAGATGGCTATAGCCATCTTATCTACATTCCCATTGGAATTATTCAAAATCACAATTCCTGTTCTCTTGCTTTTATAAAACCACAATAACAATGATAACCAGCTGTTTCTCCATTGCGCCAGATCCTGATATCGTTGTTTTTTTGAGTGGTAATCACCCAATTCAATCCGTAGTTAAATATTTTACTGCCAAAAAAAGTTGGTTGGTGTGATAGCTTTATGTCAGGGTTCGGCTCTTTTATATTGGCACTGGTGTATATTAACAGATCCTCCAGATCTAATTCCACCTGCAGCTTTGAACTGATCAAGATCCCAATGGTGTACTTCTTTTTCTTCTTCAGCATTATATCCGGCTGTTAGTCTAAACTAGCTGCAGCTCCATGATCCTGGGCTTTAGAAAACTGACTGAATAGTAGCAATGCTGATAGTAATAATCTTTTTATTAGGATTAAATATATAACCTTATAAATTTTAAGAACTTATGAATGGACTATTTGTTAATTATCTATAATTGTATATAATGAACAACTCAGATACTATTCCCTTTAAAACTGCTTTCCCGCCAATAGTAAACAAAAATTGTAAAATTCTTCTTTTGGGTACAATGCCCGGCGACCGTTCTTTAAGCTTACAGCAATATTATGGACATGCGGGAAATCATTTCTGGAAACTGATTTATACGTTATTCGGTGAGCCGCTTGAAATGGACTATGAAGCGCGAAAGACCTTTTTATTGCATCATGAGATCGCCCTTTGGGATGTTTTGGAATCCTGTACTTGTGAAGGAAGTTTAGACAGCAATATCAAAAATGAAGTGGTCAATGATTTTGCTGCCTTTTACAGGGAATACCCAAAAATCACCCATATCTTTTTCGACAGCAAAAAAGCAGAAGAGTTTTACCTGCGTCATGTCAAAAAAAGTGAAGATAAGATTTACCATTTACTCCCCTCCCCAAGCAGGGCCAATGCTTCAAAAACCTTTGAACAAAAGCTGGAAGCCTGGAAAGAGTTATTGCCTTATGTAAAGGGATAAAACGTATTCAGGAATCGTATAGGATGCTTATCTTTGCCGCAGAATGGATGCTATTATATCTAAAAACAAGCACAGGGTATTTCTAAGTACCTTTTTTTTTATGTCTGGGTTCAGTTTTGCTACCTGGGCATCCAGAATACCTACTATAAAAATGGCCTTTGGTTTTAATGATGCAGAGCTGGGCTCTATTTTATTAGCTATGCCAATTGGATCACTGATAGGTTTACCGATCACAGGCTGGCTGGTTTCGCGCTACAACAGCCGCGTACCACTGGCAATTGGTTATGGGTTGAATTCAGTGGCGATGGCATTGATAGGATTTACACACAGTACTCCAGCACTCGTTGTAGCCGTTGTTTTATTCGCTTTTACCTCCCGTATCTTTAATATCTCCATGAACACGCAGGCTATCACTGTTCAGAAGCTGTATACTAAAAAGATCAATGGATCTTTTCACGGTTTTTGGAGTACAGGAGGGATTGCTGGTGTAGCATTTTCTACCTGCATGCTTGCGCTCAATGTTTCTATACAGCTGCATTTTTTGATCGTATGCTGTACCACGCTGCTGATCACTTGTTATGCTTTTCAGTTCCTGCTGCAGGACGACCGTGCAACAAGCGGCAATAAGATTATTATTGGAAAGCCTGATCCTTACATCCTTTGCTTAGGGGTGGTTGCTTTCCTTTCTGCTATTTGTGAAGGAGGAATGTTTGACTGGAGCGGAATTTATTTCCAGCAGGTGCTGCATATTGAAATCTTTACCTATGGATATCTTATTTTTATGATTTTTATGGCGTCATCCCGATTCCTTTCAGATCTTATCATTGGAAAGATTGGAATGGCTGCAACTTATTTGATGAGCGCCCTGTTTATTATTTCTGGAATTGCAATGGCAGTTATTATACCTCAATTTTGGATAGCTATGATTGGCTTTTCATTGGTAGGTTTTGGCACAGCATCAGTTATCCCCATGTCTTATTCAATGGCAGGCAACTCCAAAAAATATTCTGCAGGTATGGCTATTTCTATTATTGCTACTTATTATATTACGGGAACGTTTTTAGGTCCCCCTTTGATAGGATATCTGGCACATGCTTTCGGATTAAGGATTGCCTTTATTGTATTTGGATGCTGCGGATTGATGCTGATCCCTGTTTCCCAGCTTGTTTTCAAATATCAGAAGACTGAAGCTGAATAATTTTTAAAAATATTTTATGGTTCATATAATAAACTCTATTTATTAGCGTCTATATATATGAGAGCGTTAATTTAGATGGCGGGGGTATGGCGAAAGTAATACCCCCGCTTCTTTTTGAACAGGTCTTTGCAAACAAAATAACTTGCGGTATGTTATCCTTTAAAATTAAGGATATGTCTAATTTCGCAGAGATCATCAAGTCAGATAAACCAGTATTAGTAGATTTTTCCGCAGAGTGGTGTGGTCCATGTAAAATGATGGCACCAATTCTTAAACAGCTCAAAGGAATGCTCGGCGAACGTGCAACAATTTTAAAGGTTGATGTAGATAAAAATCCGGCAGTTTCAGGTAAATATCAGATCCAGGGTGTTCCTACATTAATCCTCTTTAAAAATGGTGAGATCAAATGGCGGCAGTCAGGTGTAATACCTGCCAACCAATTACAAGGTATTATTGAAAGACATATTTAAGAATAATCTATGATTATCTTTTATTTAGCCTCATTCCTTCTTTCCATTTCAGAATTGTCTTCTGAATTTCCAAATTTCCAGTAAGCATAAGCTGACAATTGTTCTTTTGTGATGCCAGCCTCTTTGAAATAATTTCTAAGGTTACTGATCGTATTTGTTTCTGCAGCAGCAAAGACGAACTTATTTTCGGTTGAAGGAAGAGGAATGGAACGTACGGCCACCGATAGAAGATCCTCATGCTGGTCTCCAATGATCCAGCTGATCTTAACCCTGGAAGAAGTGTTAATAGAAAGAATATCTTCCTGAGCTGTTACATGAATAATTGCTATTCCTTCAGCTGTTGCAGGCAATGTTTCTAAGATTACGCTGATTACTGGTAATGCGGTATGATCACCAGCTAGCAGGAACCATGCTGCTGCTGCTGGAAACAATGCTTTGGATCTATCCTTCATTGCAACTTCAAGTATGTCCCCTGGCTGAGCTTTCATTGCCCATCCAGAGGCAGGGCCTTCATCACCATGTGCAACAAAATCTACAAACATTTCTCCGGCTTTTAAATCCAGTGCCCTGAGTGTATAAGTACGTCTAACCATTGGCTGTCCTGATTCTTTTGAGGGAATAAATATCTTATTGTTTGCTCCAACGCTAACTCCAGAGAATAGCTTTAGATCTTCTCCTTCTAAAATTATCCTGATATAATGTGGTGTTAAATATATTTTCTGCTTTACGCTTAATGTGCCGCGTACAACTGTTGGTTTGTTTATGAGTTCCATTATTTTTAAATTTATGACCTGCAAATTTTGTTAATAAGCAGGAGTGGATAAGGGTATATTTTCACTATTTTTGAGTATAATTTAAGTATGCGGCAGGATAAGCAATTTGATGATATTATTATTGCAGAAGAACAGCCCGATCCTTTGAAAGGTATGGTTCATCAGCATAATTATTATCAATTTATATATATTAAAGCAGGTTCAGGAAGGCACTTCCTGAATGGAGAAAATACCAGTTTCTGTGCCGGTGACCTATTCTTTATAAGTCCCCGGGACCAGCATTCTTTTGAAATTGATACACCTGCAAAAACTATTAGTATTAGATTTTCAGAACACAGTAAGGGTAAAATAAAATCTTTACAAGAGGCATGGAAAGGAGAGTTCCCCGGTTTGAAAAAAGGCCGGTCACCTTTAAACATTAAAGTGAATTTCTCTGAAAAAGACCTGGAACTGGTTGAGGGAATTTTTAATCTGCTTAGTCTGGTAAAGAATGAATTATTGATCAATGAATCCTTAATTTATCTTCAAATAATTGCCCTCGTTTCATTAATAGAGCGAAACCTCTCTTATGGTACCAGTAAAATTGAGCAACTGAAGCCAACGCCAGATCCAAAAAAATCAATTGAGTTATTGCTTACTTATATTAACCGCCACATCTCCAGACCTGAAATGTTAACAGCTACTCAAATGGCAGAACAACATGGTGTCTCTGTTCACTATATTGGCGCATATTTTAAACGGCATGCAGGTATGACCGTTAAAGGTTATATTAACCAGTGCCGGCAAACGATCATTGTAAGGAAATTATTAAGCAGCACCTATTCAGTTTCCCGGCTCGCTGCCGACTTTAACTATACTGATGAAAGTCATTTTAATAAAAGCTTTAAAAAATACTGGGGGATGAGTCCTTCAATATACCGTCAAATCCATCAAAAAAAGTGATATTTACCGTATGGGGTTAGTCCCGGATTATTGGCTTTGCCTTTAATTCTTCCTCATCATGATTTTAAAAGTCTCACCCTGGTATTGATTGATATCAAATTTTCTATCTAACTGATATTTAGTAATGGATAATTACAGAATAAGTGATTCTTTTGTAAATTTATCTCTTCATTTTATATGTTTTCTATTCATTTTTATTCATACCTTTTGAATCGATTATTAAAGGTGATAGAAATTATTTGTTAATAAAATTAAATATAAATCATGAAAAAATTATCCATAATGCTTCTAATCCTGGTAAGCGGTTTAACGGTAAGTGCACAATCTAAAGAAGAAGCCAAAGTAGCGGAGGTAGTAGAAAAATTAAGGCTTGCAATGGTAAGCGGGAATAAGGCCGACTTAGAAAGTGTTTTGTCAGAAGAGTTGACCTATGGTCATTCCAGCGGAAAAATTCAGAGTAAGGAAGAATTTGTAAGGGCGATATCAACCAAAGAATCAGACTTTGTTACGATTCAGCTTTTAGACCAGCAGGTCAAAGTAACGGGCGATATTGCAATTGTAAACCACACTTTAACGGCCAATACAAATGATGGTGGTAAACCTGGCACTGTTCGTCTGGGTATTGTGCTGGTCTGGAAAAAGATGAAAGGTGAATGGAAATTAATTGGCCGGAGGGCATTTAAAGTTCCGGCCTAAGGTAGGAGGGGAATAGATTAATAGCCATTATTTAACCTGCTGATCATTTCTGTACTTTGCAGTCTGCCATGTTCCAGTCTATCTTCAAAAAACACTTTGGCCTCATTAAAGTGCTGTTTATATCCGTTCATATCTCCATAGCCGATAATAGAAGACCACTCTCTAACCGCAGAATGGAATTCCAGATCGTCTGCCCTGATCTGTTTATTATATACCGCAGCGTTTATAGATTCCTCCAGTAACTCTTCATTCCTGAAAAGATATTCTACGATACCTAAGCGCAAACGGAAGGGGGGAGTTTGGCAGATCAGGTTATCATAAGGATTAATGTTTAAGTGATACCAGGCATCGGCCATGCTCAATAAACTTAAATGTGAATTTGGTGTATGGGGAACACCAGGCCCTGACAAAGAAAATTCTTTCATGACCTCGTTGTTCAGTAAAAGGAACTGTTTATCATCGGGGAAGAGGAAATCCTTAACTTTTTTTATTCTTGTACGGAAGTCAGTTTCATTTTCTGTGATCATGAGCTTAAACAATTCTGATTCTGACTGTGCATAGCGCTTAATTTGATGGCGTGCATATGGATTTAAAATTGCTAAACCGGCATAAATGTGCGCTTTATAGCCAAAAATCCTTAACATGGTCAGGATTTTTACGTTATCTATTCCTCCCTTGTAAGAGGTATTTTCCCATGGAAAAAATCCTGCTTCTTTCCATGCAGTACCCATACTTTCAAATCCCATATGAGTTACAGCCTGGGTATCGGCAGTAATTTTATCATGTTCATGGTAGTCCTTTAATTCAACAATTTCAGATTCCAAAACCGACAGCACGTCCAGCATTCTCTGATATGCAGCCGCGTCACAGCGGTGTGGGATTACAATCAAGGTCTGCCCTTTAGAATCAAAGCCGGGGCCATGCAGAGAATGGCAGGTAATAATGTGTGTATGTTTTGGTAAATACTTTTCAAAGGCTTCAATTTCGGGAGTTTTAACAGAAGTCTGGCCACCAACTATAGCTCCATGTTTTGTTGCACTTCCAAATTTTGCTACTACTTCGCCAATTTTTTCAGCTTCAACTGCATAAAAGATCACATCAGATTTTTTAGATACATCATTTCCGTCAGCAAGCACCTCTATACCTGATGGGGATAGTTCATCTTGTAATATTTCGTAGTTAACTGGCAGATCTGATCCGCAAACCTGGTATCCTGCTTTAGCAAAACGTTTCGCGTAAAGTTTACCCATGTCACCAAGACCAATAATTCCTATAAGCATCGTCATCGTATATATACGACAAATAAGCGAAATTCTATTGAAACAAAACGATTTAATTTATTAATATGATGCAACTATAACCGAGTGCGCTAAACAATTTCTTGTTAATTTTGCAGCGCTAAAAAAATAAAGATGAATCAGCAGCAACAGGAAATTGAAAGTATAACGCTTGCACGTAAAAACTCTAATGTATCTATTTTGAAACACGATGTATCCGGGGTGTCAAAATACTGGATGGATGATATGATCGTCATATCAGGAGAAGGAGGGCAGTATGTAGGAAAAAAACTGCTGCTAAAAGTTTTTACTGAAATGTTTGCAGAAAATCCGCCTGTTTTTGAACGTATCCCTTCGCTGATCACTATTGGTGATAGTGGTATTCTGGCTTGGGAAACAGGAACATGGAACTATAAAACGGATAAATTTAGAGGGAACTACTCTGCTATGTGGCGTAAGATTGATGGAACCTGGATGACGCAATCTGAGCTTTTTGTATCCCTGGATTAAATTATTGGCTCATCAGCAGGTTTAGCATTTCCTTAACTTCTTCCAGCTCCTGTTCAAGTTTCAGTACCCTTTGCTCCAGTTCGGTTGAGGTGTGCCGGGTATTAATTTCTGGGTAGTCACTATTTTCGTCATTACTTTGCTCCTCTGCTGCATTCCCTAGCAGATGTATATATCTTGATTCTTTCTGACCTGGTTTTTTTGGGAGTTGTTTAACAAATGCAGGGTTTTCGGCAGAGAGCTTATAAAGGATCTCCTGAATTTCTTCAATGGTCTCAAATTCATGTAATCTGGCAGAATTCGTGTTCATCTCTCCAGGGGTAAGGGGCCCGCGTAAAAGAAGCAGGCAAATGATCACCACTTCTGCAGGAACCAACGGGTAAACTATTGCCAGATTATGTTTATATTTTGTACTGCGGCTGCTTCCACCTGTTGCAGTACTGGTAAGGCCCTTAATTTTTAAAGTATTCAGTGTAAGCGTAACCGTTTCTTCATCGTAATTAACTATTGGATTTCTTGAAGTTTTTTGATTGCAAGCTGTAGTTAATGCAGAGATGGTCATTGGGTAATAATCGGGAGTGGTTTTACTCTTTTCTATCAAAGCGCCCAGTACACGTTGTTCTGCTTCATTAAGCTGGATTAAAAATTGATTTTCCATAGTTGCTAAATATATAAAAATTGGTGATTTGAGTGAAATATTTAAGATTTTACTTCGATAACTCAAATTGGTTTATAGTTTTACGATTTTTTTATTGATAAATCGATTTTTTTGTAACAAAGTTGTGTTTTTAATTAAATATTCATTTATATTAGAGACGAAAATTAATAAAAGATATTATTACAATAATTAGCGCTCCAAATGTTGAATTATTGCTGATATTATTTATTTTGAACAGGAGTTACAGTAATGTAATTGGTTAATCTAGAAAATATGCAGAACAATGGCTGCGAAGGAGATAGGCCTCGGCTTATAATAGGTAGTTAATAAAAAAAATGCTGATGGATGTCAGCATTTTTTATTTGATACTTATTTCAGCATAATGTAGATTTTTTTTACAATACTTTGTGGTATTTGTATTTCAACTATATGATAATTAATTTGTTAGGTGTGAGTGCAAATCTGGCATCATTTTGAAACTTATTGATTTCGAATCAAATAACTCAAATAAACGAACGGTTTTAAAATACATTAACATGAAAAACTTCATTTTAACAGCTGCATTATTTGCATTTGCTGGAATTTCGACACTAAAAGCTGCAGAAACTAAAAATCTACCAGTAATTTCAATACAACAGGATAGCACAAAAAAGGTTCCTGTTAAACTGGAAGACCTTCCTGCTCCGGTAACCACCACTTTAAAAGCCGATGCTTATAAAGACTGGGTGCCTACTACTGCATTTCTGATCACTAATGCAGACCAAACTCAATTTTACCATATTGATGTGAAAAAAGGTACAGAAGTGGCTTTTATTAAGATCAATAAAGACGGAGTAGTAGTGCAATAAGCTTCATTCAATCATTTCGTATAGAAAGTGCCGGATTTATCCGGCTTTTTTATGAAGTCGTCTTTTAAACATTTAATGTTAATAATTATGTTAAGTTACTGTGATATAGTACATTTTATTGTGGATAAGTAATGTTAGACAAAACTTAGCAAGCGCTTAAATATTACTTATCAACATTTATTGTTGACAAGTTGTGCATATCCGTTTTTGAATGTTAAAACTTGTTGATAAAAGCGCGTAAATTTAAGATTTGTATCAATTATGTTCGATTAAATCCTGGATCTACTGGTCGTAATAAATCCAGTAATATTGATTAATTAGATGGAAGGAGTTCTGCCTCCGTCAACAGGTATACTTGTTCCGGTTACATAAGCAGCAGCGGGAGAAGCCAGAAAAGCGATCATATTGCCAATTTCTTCAGCTTCACCTATTCTTCTAAGTGGAATGCTGCTGATGAAATTATGCTCAACAGCTTCTTTGGATATATTTTCCTTTGCTGAAGTTCCTTCTACCAGGCTTTTATAGCGAACAGTATTAGTAAGACCGGGTAGTACGTTATTCACTGTGATCTGGTATTGTCCAACTTCATTAGATAAAGTTTTGGCCCAGCCAGCTACAGCGGCTCTAATTGTGTTAGATACACCGAGATTGATGAGCGGCGTTTTTACAGAAGTTGAAACAATATTAATGATGCGGCCATACTTAAGCGATTTCATACCTGGTAAAACAGCAGTAGTCAGGATTTGATTGCAAATCAAATGCTGGTTAAAGGCGGCCAAGAAATCATCAGCTGAGGCATCGGTAATAGGACCCGGCTTTGGTCCGCCGCTATTGTTAACCAATATTTCTACCTTCACTTTTTCTGTTATCTTTTCTATTGCTGCCTTTACCGTTTCAGGATTGGAGAAATCAGCTACTCTATAAGTATGATTTTGACCTGTATCTATTGGTAATTGTTTTAAAGCAATTTTTAAGGCGCTTTCATTTCTGGCTATTAAGATGCAGTTGGCCCCTAAGCCGGCAAGGATGATGGCTGTAGCTAAGCCGATGCCTTGTGTACTTCCGCAGATCACTGCATTTTTATTCTCTAATGATAAATTCATCATATTTAGTTTATAGGCGTAAATCAAAATGCAATATAAAACAAAAACGCCGGTCTCTGTGGAGACCAGCGTTATTTGACGGTGTGTGATGTTTATTTTAGTGACCTCTTTTATCCCCTTCAGAATGTTGGTCTCCTCCCTTAGGATGTTGTTGGTTACCTTGCTGGTGTTGTTGCTGGTTACCCTGCTGATGTTGCTGATTACCCTGTTGGTGTTGTTGCTGATTACCCTGCTGATGTTGCTGGTTACCTTGCTGATGTTGCTGTTGGTTACCCTGCTGATGTTGTTGATTACCTGGTCTACCATTATTATTTCTGGCCTGGCTATATCTTGAGTCTCTGCTGTCTCTAATATTCCCTTGTTTTCCATGGTAGTTTTTAAATTTACCATATTGCTGAATATCTCTTTGGTGAGACAAATAAGGTTTTGGTCTGTTCACTACAACCTTATAAGAATTGTAGGGATCATAGCTACCATATCTTGCTGGCAGACTGCTTCTCCATGCCCATTGTCCGCCAACCTGATATATATACTGGCTGGTAGGAACATAATAATAAGCATCAACATCAGGAAGATAATAATAATCTACGTGATCGTAACCAGTAGGACCCCAGGCTGGCTGTGATCCAATATTTATGCTAAGACTTATTTGTGCTTTTGTACTGATGCTGCTTAATGAAGCTACTCCAAAGATGGCAGCTAAAATTAGTTTTTTCATGTTTGTTTGCGTATAATAGTTGTTAAGCTTAATCCAAACCGCATGCCAATAGCGTATTTTATTCGTTTTAATCTATGAAGAGTAGGTATTTACCGATGAAAAGTGCAATCTTGTCGCCCGTGAGGCAAATTTATTATGTTATTCTCTTTAAATGAAACCTAAATTTATTGTACTGATTTTAATATTTAAACGCTATGGTTGATGTATGCTGCGCACTGATTACAGGTCATAATGGAAAAATTCTTGTAACACAAAGAAGTGTAGTTATGCGCTTGCCATTAAAATGGGAATTTCCTGGAGGCAAGATTGAAGAAGGGGAGACCCCGCAGGAATGTTTAATTCGCGAGATACAAGAAGAATTGAATATTGTGATTGAAGTGATTAAGGAAATGCCTCCTAATATATATGATGATGGTCAGCTTGCGATCCGTCTGATCCCATTTCAATGTGTTATTATAAAAGGGGAGATCTGTTTAAATGAACATGCAGCTTTCCTTTGGTGTTCTCCTGATGAATTGTTAGCACTGGATTGGGCAGCAGCCGATATACCTGTTCTGCAGCATTATTTAAAAAGTCTTTAAAAACGAAACGGGGAACTTCCTGGCGGAAGCTCCCCGTTTCTAAATTAACGCTCTCGGATATAAGACGCTTAAATAATAGATTTATTGTATCAAATAAAAAAAATCGATAATTAATTTGCACGGAAAGAGTCTGCCGGTTTTGCCAGTTCATATTTAATCCAGAAGTCTGATTGAGCAGTACCA
>Ga0233344_1000027_pt1 | contig 30602 bp, 24 predicted proteins | sample GEONDECOMP281_FD_180697 | JGI IMG/M metagenome (GOLD analysis project Ga0233344, IMG submission 180697) | Leaf litter microbial communities from Shasta-Trinity National Forest, California, United States - GEON-DECOMP-281 | ecosystem: Environmental > Terrestrial > Plant litter > Unclassified...
ACAGCCTGGTTGCTGCGGGCTATTTTGTGAATGACCTGGTGTTAAATTATACGAAATCCAGATATGAAATAGGTATAACGATCAGTAACCTGTTTAACGTGAAATGGCAGGAGACCGAATTTGCTACCATTACCCGTTTAAAGGGTGGTGAGCCGATCGATGGAATTGCTTTTACACCGGGAACCAGGTTTGCTTCTCTATTGCACTTAAGTTACTTTTTCAAATAGATGAAGACTGATTTAAGAATTGCACTTGTTGGTAATCCAAATACGGGTAAATCAACCCTTTTTAATGTATTAACTGGTCTCAATCAAAAGATCGGGAATTTTCCGGGTATCACTGTAGATAAAAAACTGGGTTATTTTAACCTGGCAGATGGAAGGCTTATAGAAGTTATTGATCTGCCGGGTACTTATAGTCTTTATCCAAAAAGTATGGATGAGGCCATTGTCTTTTCTATCCTTGCGGATCGGGATAGCGAATTGAATCCTGATCTGGTGGTAGTGGTATTGGATGCCACCAATTTAAAAAGGAACCTATTGCTCTATACACAGGTAGCAGATCTAAAAATCCCGGTGATCATTGCGCTCAATATGATCGATATGGCCAATAAACAGGATATCACCATTGACATAGAAAACCTTGCACATAAGCTTGGCGTGCCCGTTGTTCCTATTTCGGCCAGAAGAACTGAAGGTATACTAGATTTAAAACAAACCATTTCTTTTGCCAGTAAAATTGCCTTGCAGCCAGATAGTATTGATGTAAGCTTACTGGCTCCGGAGCTTATTGAACAAATAAAAATTACAGTAAACTTAGAAAATTCCTACCTGGCATTACAGTTGGCTCATCAGCATGAAACATTGAAATTTCTGACTGCTAATGAAAGCGCACGAATAGAAGTATTAGAAAAAGATTGCCTTTTCCATTCTCAAAAAGCACAGGCTGCAGAAACGATTGCCCGGTACAGCTATATCAATGAGATACTGTCTGATACTGTAAAAATTACTTTGACGGTGAAAGATGAATCAATGACCAGCCGCATTGATAAAGTGCTTACGCACAAGATATTTGGCTTTGTCATCTTTCTTGCCATCCTACTTTTTATGTTCCAATCCATATTCACCTGGTCGGCCTATCCCATGGCTTTGATCTCCGGTAGTTTTGTCTGGTTACAGGGGCAGCTGCAATCTTATCTGCCTGCCGGGCAACTCACCAATTTACTATTAGATGGCGTACTGGCAGGTTTAAGCGGGGTAGTGGTCTTTATTCCGCAAATCGCGATTCTATTTGCATTTATATCTATCCTGGAGGACACAGGTTATATGTCCAGAGTTACTTTTATGATGGACAAGATCATGCGGAAAGTAGGATTGAACGGTAAATCTGTAGTTCCCCTTATTGGCAGTTTTGCTTGTGCTGTGCCCTCCATTATGAGTGCAAGAACGATCGGTAACTGGAAGGACAGGATGATCACTATCCTGGTAACCCCACTCATTGCCTGCTCTGCAAGATTGCCCGTTTATACCTTACTGATCTCTTTAGTGATTCCAAATAAAAATATTTGGTGGATATTTAACTTGCAGGGACTGGCGCTTACCGCCATGTATTTACTGAGCCTGGTTTCAGCAATTGCAGCTGCATGGGTATTCAAGTATATCTTAAAGGCCCGTGAAAAGGGCTACTTCATCATGGAATTACCTACTTACCGGAGTCCGCGCTGGAAAAATGTATTGTTAACGATGTATGACCAATCTAAAAGTTTCGTATTTCAGGCGGGGAAGATCATCATATCCGTTTCTATTATTTTATGGGTACTGGTTTCTTATGGTCCGGCGCAGAATTTTAAGCAAATGAATGCTTCAGATAAACTAGAAAATTCCTATGCAGGAGTATTTGGTCATGCTATAGAACCAGCAATAAAACCTTTGGGTTTTGACTGGAAAATTGGGATTGCACTGATCACATCATTTGCTGCCCGTGAGGCTTTTGTAGGTACAATGGCGACTATTTATAGTGTAGATCCTGCTGCAAGAGTAAAATCTATGCAGGAAAAGATGAAAAATGCTAAAAATCCGGAAACTGGAAAGCCTGTATTTACTTTTGCTGTTTCGATGTCATTAATGCTGTTTTACGCATTTGCCATGCAATGTGTGAGTACACTGGCTATTACCTATCGGGAAACTCATCATTGGCGCTGGCCTGTTATACAATTTGGTTACATGACTGCGCTTGCCTATGTGGTTAGCCTTGTCGCATTTTACTTTTTAAAATGAGGCATTAGCTGACGGTATCTTTTAATACTTTTTTCAAGTAGACAAAGCCAAATATTCCGGCTAAAATAGAGGAAATCAGAATGGAGAACTTAGCTTCCAGGTTATAAATTGAGCCTCCAAATGATATAAATGATATAAAAATAGACATGGTGAAGCCTATGCCGGCTAGTAAACCTATTCCCAATATATGTTTCCAGGAGATCTTTTCTGGTAAAGCACCTATTTTTAGTTTAACAGCTAGCCAGGAAAATAATATGATACCTATTGGCTTTCCAAAGACCAAACCTATTATAATTCCCAGTCCGAGCATACTTAAGATATCAGTTATCATAGCTGATTCAAATTGAATATTTGTATTCGCTATGGCAAATAAGGGCATAATAATAAAAGTAACAGGTGTTGCAAGTGAATGTGCTGCTTTTTTTAAAGGCGAACTGTTTGTTGACCCGGAAGGAATTGCCAGTGCCGTGAGTACGCCTGCTATAGTCGCATGAATTCCCGAGTGATGAATGAAGTACCACATCACCAATCCAGGTATAACATAAAAAGTAAGGTGTATGATACCTAGTTTATTAAGTGCTATTAAAAATAAAAATATACCTATTGCAGCCAGCAGATAGTTCCAATTGAGTGCTGTTGTATAAAATATAGCAATGATCAGGATAGCCAATAAATCATCTACCACCGCTAAGGTGGATAAGAAAACTTTAAGTGCGGCAGGAATAATTTTACCTAATAATGATAATATTCCCAATGCAAAAGCGATATCGGTAGCCATAGGAATGCCCCAGCCAATATGTGTAACAGTACCATGATTTAAAAACATGAATATTAGCGCCGGTATTAGTGCACCTCCTAAAGCTGCTAATACTGGTACCGAGGCTTTTTTAAAACTTGATAAATGTCCGTCAATTAATTCCTGTTTTATTTCAAGACCAATAAAGAAAAAGAAAATAGCCATGAGGCCATCATTTATCCAGTTTAACAGAGAGAATTTTAAGTGTATAAGATCAGAATGAAAGCCTATTTCGCTGGATAAAAGTCTTTGGAAGGGTAATCCTATAGATGAATTGGCAATAATTAAAGAAAAGGTCACACAACAGATCAGCAGTACACCACTAGATTGTTCTGATTTGATAAATTCGGATAATTTAGAGGCGTAGTTTGTACCCATTGATGTTTTGATTGTTCTTTGGTAAAGTAAAGAAATTAAGCCGGATCAATAGAAAAGAAGAATTTACAGAAAAGGGTAATCCAGACGATAGGATACGCGCTATTGTAGCATTAGCGGAATAATATTTTATTTACCTGTGTTTAAACTTTTAACTATTTTAGCCTGCTGTATAACTAGAACTAACTGATGGCCGAAAATAATTCTGATCTTACATCCAATAAATTGGGTAAAAACCCTTTGCCTGCTGGTAAAAGATCTTCTTTTCCTTTATTGGAAAATGAGAATGAACGATTAGATGCACTTTATTCCTATCATATTTTAGATACCACTGAGGAGAAAGATTTTGATGATTTAACCGCGCTTGCCTCGGTGATTTGTCAAACACCCATTGCTTTGGTGAGCCTGGTAGATAAAGACAGGCAATGGTTTAAATCTCACAAAGGTCTTTCTGTTAGGGAAACGGCCAGAGATTTTTCTTTCTGCGCGCATGCGATAATTTCACCAAATCGTGCAATGATTATTACTGACGCCACTAAGGACAAAAGATTTTCTGAAAATCCATTGGTTACCGGTGAAACCAATATTGTTTTTTACGCAGGAATACCCTTGGTTTCCAGTGATGGATTTCCTTTAGGATCACTTTGTGTAATTGATCATCAAACAAGAGCATTATCCGATGACCAGGTGAATTCTTTAACTATTCTTGCAAAGCAGGTAATTGATAAATTAGAATTAAGGAGAAAACTAATTGAGCTTGATAAAGCAAATGAAAAACTAAAAATATTTTTTACACAACTGGAAGCAGATCATCAAAAATTAAATGAAAGTGAGTTAAAACTAAGGTCACTGATCCTTCAGGCTCCGGTAGCGATAGCTATATTAAAAGGACCGGAACATTTGGTGGAATCGGCAAATGAAAAGATTCTTAAGATTTGGGGTAAAGATAAACGGGTAGTAAATAAACCGTTTTATAAAATATTGCCAGCTCCGGAAGGCGATCTTTTTTTAAAGATCCTCAGGGATGTTTATACCTCCGGCATTTCTTATTATGGTTATGAAGCAAAAACCAGGATAAAAACTCATGGAGAATTTAAGGATGGCTATTTTAATTTTGTCTATCAGCCTTTGAAAGATGATGCAGGCGTAACACACTCCATCATAATAATCGCCACAGAAATAACCGAGCAGGTTGTGGCCAGAAAAGAAGTGAGCGAAAATAATGCGCTCTTGTTTGCCACCAACCATGAGTTAAGTACCTCCAATCAGATGCTGATCAATACCAATCACGAATTGGGAGAAACCCAGCTAAAGCTAAAACAGGCAATGGAAACGGGTAAAATGGGTAGCTGGAGCATTAACCCGCTCACTTTTGAAGTCACGATGTCTGATTTTATTAAAGAATTGTTTGGCTTTCCGTTAACAGGTAAAATCACAATGGAGGAAATTTTATTGACCATTGACCCGGAATACAGGCAAATGCTCATTGAGGTTTTACGAAATGCCATTTTACACCATTTACCAAGTGATACCGAATATTCTATTATACAGCGGATCACAAATGAGCGTAAATGGGTTAAAGCTACCGGAAAGATATTTTATGATAGTTATGGTGTTGCCAATGAATATTCTGGAATGTTTATGGATATTACGGAGCGTAAGCTTGATGAGCTGCGTAAAAATGATTTTATTGGAATGGTAAGTCATGAATTAAAAACGCCGCTTACCTCTTTATACGGCTATATCCAGATACTTAATTCCAGGGCAGAAAAAGCAGGAAACGAATTTTTTGTTGGCGCATTAAATAAATCTGCTTTACAGGTTAAAAAAATGACCACCATGATTAATGGGTTTTTAAATATTTCCAGATTGAACTCTGGAAAAATAGCCCTGCAAAAACAATCTTTTAAATTGGATGATCTGATCAGTATCACTTTGGAAGATATAAAGCTGATACAGCATAGCCATACAGTTACTTTTATACCTTCTCCTCCTTTGAGCATATTTGCTGATTTAGATAAAATTGGCAACGTGATATCAAACCTAATCAGTAATGCGATAAAATATTCGCCTGTTGGAAGCAGCATTACTATACAATACCAGGTTTTGGATAATTTGGTGCAATTAAGTGTTCAGGATGAAGGTATGGGTATAAAACGGGAAGATATTGTGCATTTGTTTGAGCGCTATTACAGAGTAGAAAATGAAAATACACACTTGATCTCCGGATTTGGTATTGGCTTATATCTATGTGCGGAGATCATAAAAATACATGATGGAAAAATCTGGGCAGAAAGTGAAATCGGTAAAGGATCTGTGTTTCATTTCAGTCTTCCACTGTAAAAATTGGCTGCACTTATTCAAACAGCTGCCATTTTTTTAGGTGACCACCTTCTATCTTAAAACAGCGATAAATATAAATTACTGACTATAATTGATCATGTGATTTATACTTTATATCGTATCGGATTGTGATTAATTACGATATAAAGTATATTTATCGAGGGTTAACTTGTGTTATCTATTTGATAACTAGTATATTATTATATTGGAATGGTATTGGTTAGTAATATGTTATAAGTATCAATATTACAATTAAATTTAGCGGGCTCCTTTATTTAATTCTTATCTGTATCTTATGTCAAACAGTCCTTTGAATCGTCACATCCCTGAAAAATATAAACAAGGTATGAATAATATCACCTTTTTATCTTCACTGAGTATGCGTTTAACTGCTATCAGTGATGAAAAACAGCTTTCAATACTAATTTCCACGCTGCTGAAAGAGCAATTAAACTTTAATAATTTCAGTTTATTTAATCGCAATACTGAAAAAAATGCCTATGAAATTTATTTAACCGATCTGGAGCAGGCGGAACCTGCAACCGGCCTCCCGGATATGCTAATTCAACCGGATGACTATTTCTGGGGTGAAGTTTTAAATTCAAAGTTTATTTCCGTAGTGGAGATAGAAAAGATTATGGAAGATGAAAGATGTGCTTCCTATTTTAAACATCAGGATCTTACCGGAATAAAAGAGGCTGTTGTAATGCCTCTGCATTGTGGAAATGAAATAGTTGGTGCACTTTTTCTATGGATTAAAGCAGTAAAAGTATTTCAGGATCAGCACAATGATTTTTTAGAAGCGATCAGTAACCTGATGTCATGTTGTGTGCGCAATTTATTGACCATTAAAAAAACAAAGCAGGCAGAATACGAAAAGGAGATTATTCTGTCCCTGATCAATACTATTTTTGCTGTTGAAGACAAGGAGTCTCTGCTAACAATTGTTAAGGATAAACTTAAACTACTCCTGCCATTTAATGATATCCTCATTACCCGTGCTGATCACAGTAAGGATTATCAATACAATTACCTGTATAATTTTGAGGATAGACGTAAACTCCATCCTGATTTTACACAGCTGATTGGGGCAAAATATCACGTTAGTGATGTTTTTATAGCTGATATTATAAATTCTGACGGACCTGTTGTTAGATCAATTGATCAATTAATTGATAAAGAGAAAGCGCAGCCTTATCTGAAATTTTATGCACATACAGGAATAGAGGAAATCGTGGGCGTGATGATGCCAAATGGTAAAGACGATACAAGTATCTTATTATTAACATCCGAAGTTAAAGGAGCTTTTAAAAAAAATCATCTGGAATTAATTAAAGGGATATCGGGTTATCTCGGGATAGCAATAACCAATGAAGAAAATATTGGTAAAGAGCAGGAGAAATCAATATTGCTGGCTATAAGTACTGAAATGGCCAGTGTAAGAAAGAAAAGTGATCTTCAGCGTATTTTAAACGAAAGATTTAAGGCTTTGATTCCATACAGCCACATTTTTACCGGGAAAATTGGAGAAGATGAAAAATGGATGACCTCCTTTATACTGGATCCTAACTCCGTTTCTAAGCATCATCCTGGTTACTATGAAATAATAAATGCTGCCATACGCGTAAACGACGGCATTTTAGACCTTGCATTTTTCGCCTGTACTCCTGTCATCTTTAATCTGGGAGAACTGGTTAAGAGGCCGGATATTCCCTTTTGTCTCAAAATGAACTATGAGTATGGGATGCAGGAAATTGTAGTCGTTGGCTTACGCTATGGTAAAAGAAAAATAGGAGCCCTGATCATTTTTATGGAAGAAACCAATCAGATCAATGCCAATCACTTAAAATTTATACAGGGAATTTCTGCTCAATTATCTACAGCAATGGCTAATATTCTGGCTTATGAAAAGATTGAACAGCAGGTGATTGAAATATCAAATTTTAAACAGCAGCTTGAGGTAGAAAACCTTTATTTACAGGAAGAGATTTCTACTACTCATAATTACAGTGAAATAATAGGTACAAGTAATGCGATGAAAAAGGTATTTCAACTGGTTTCGCAGGTAGCGGAAACACAAAGTACTGTACTGCTGCTGGGAGAAACCGGAACGGGTAAGGAATTGATTGCGCGCGCAATTCATAATACTTCCTTGCGGAAAAATAAATTGATGGTAAAAGTAAATTGTGCGGCGTTGCCACCTAACCTGATTGAAAGTGAATTGTTTGGTCATGAAAGAGGCAGTTTTACTGGTGCTACAGATCGCCGTATTGGTAAATTTGAACTGGCTAATAACAGTACCCTGTTTCTGGATGAAATTGGTGAATTGCCGCTCGACCTGCAGGTTAAACTATTACGGGCATTACAGGAAAAAGAAATTGAACGCGTCGGCGGCAGGGCAGTGATTAAAACGGATGTACGCATTATTGCTGCTACTAACCGGGATCTTCAAAAAGAGGTGCTGCTGGGAAATTTCAGGAGCGATCTGTTTTTTAGGTTAAATGTTTTCCCGATCACAATTCCGCCATTGAGAGAACGGAAAGAGGATATTCCCACACTTGCGGCACACTTTTTATTTAAGCATGCAAAAAAAGGAGGAAAAAAGGTAATTGGTTTTTCTACAAGAGTAATCAAAGAATTAACTGCTTATGACTGGCCTGGTAATGTAAGGGAGCTGGAACATTTGGTAGAAAGAAGTATTTTGCTCACCTCACAACCTATGATCAATCAGGTCAATTTACCGAATGCTGAAAAAGATGATGAGGAAACACTTTTACCAAATAGCCAGATAAAAACGATTGATGAAATAGAACGGGAGCATATTATGTTCGTTCTTAGAACCTGCAATGGAAAAGTTGCGGGTATAGGAGGAGCTGCAGAAGTATTAAAGATTCCGTCTACCACTTTGAATTCCAAGATCAAAAGATTAGGGATTGTTAAAGAATATATTGCAGAATAGTTTTTGCTTTCACCAAAAAGGCGATCTCCAGATCGCCTTTTTGGTGATGTATTATGCGTTATATCATGTTTAGTATTGCTTAATTACGATATAAGGTAAGTGAATTTTTAGGTACTATCTGGTAGCTGTCTGAATATCAATTGCATGTGTTTATGGCACCATCTTGGCCTATAGCTGCATAGCCTCTCAAGCAGGTCTGTTAAGATTATGAACGCAATTATGAAAACAGCTATTTTACCAATTGTACTGGCTTCGTCAGTAATTTTTAATTCGTTGAAAATTGATTTTGAAAAAGAGAACGGCAATGAAAAAGCAGAGCTATTCGTTTTAGTTCACAGTGCATGGCTTGCATAAACTAAATTATGAAGAAGTATATCTGGGATATTTCAACTCAGGACTCGTCGTTGAATTTTAAGGTTAAGTATTTTAGAATTAGCAATGTTCTGGGATGCTTTATGCGATTTGAAGGCAAAATTATTACCGAAGAATCATTTAAAAATCCTGAGATCTCTATTTCTATTGAATCAGGTTCTATCCAAACATGGAACAAAATTCAGGATGAAAAATTAAGATCTTTTGAATATTTAAATAGCGAAGAATTTCCTTACATTAAGTTTAGTTCTACAGGCGGTTGTTATGAGAGTTCGGGAGGTATATGGGAATTGTCAGGGGAGCTTGTTATAAAAAGTATCAGTAAACCAATTACGCTGGTAGTCAGCTTTACTGATATTAAGGAAAATCAAAAAAATCCTAAGGCATTGTTCTATCTATTTGGAAAAATTAACCGCAAGGATTTTCAATTCATAACCAGTGAGGATGTTGATGAAGACATTTATTTAAACGGAGTGATTAATTTATTCCGAAAAAATTAGTTCTTTACGCTGTCCATTGTTAAATAAGCTGTAACTTATTGCAAAGTCTTAGTTATCCTATTTAAGATATAGAAACAAGGCGTAGGGCTGTTCACGCTAAAAAAATATATATGGGCTCAAAAATATTAATTGTTGAAGATCACTTTATAGAGGCAAATGATTTGCGGATCATTCTTGAAAAAGCCGGCCATACCGTTTGCGGAATTGCAGCCAGCGTAGAAAAAGCTTTACTATTTGTTCAGGAGAAGAAACCTGAAATTGTATTGGTAGATATTTTTTTACAAGGCAACCTTACCGGTATTGATCTGGCTAAAAAATTAGGTAAAGATAATATTCCATTTATTTTCCTTTCCGCAAATTCCAATGAATCAACACTCGAAGCAGCTAAAGCTACTCAGCCTTATGGGTTTTTGGTAAAACCTTTTCGTGAAAAAGATATTCTTGTAGCGCTGGATATCGCCAGTTACCGTCATAAACATAATATAGAATTAATGCAAAGGCACCAGCAATGGCTAGGCAATTTGTTATTAAGTATCATTGAAGATACCGCCGGTCAGGAGCAAAAACTTATTTTATTGGTAAAAGCATTTCAGCCCTTTATTCATTATGATTACATGGTGATCAATACCACTTTTAAGGATGATACGATAAACACGATCTTTGGTTTCAAACGGGTAGATTATAATGATTATTCCGCTATTGGTAATCTGGAACTACTTAAAAGTGAAACTATAATGATCTCTGAAAAGCTAAATTCAGAAACTTGTCTGCTAAGAACAAAGGACGTTGTCATCTTAGATGAAGTACAATTTGAAAAGAGCTGTTTACACGACAAACTTAATAATAACTTTAAAGACGTTTATGGGATTAGATCCTGTCTTTGGATGCCTTTTATTGCGAATGGAATAATTGATATGTCCATCTGTTTTTATAGCTGCGAAACTGATTATTTTAATAATGATGGTGTAGAACTGCTCACCCTGATCAGGCCCTTATTATCAAAAGTATTAGAAAATATCAGGAAAGAATCCCTAACAGAGCATGTGGTAATAGACTTTGCTGACCCATTTAAGGAAGAGGAGATCATGCAGATTAATTTTCCGGGTATTATCGGCAACAGCTCGCAATTACTTCATGTAATGGATCAGGTAAGGCAGGCGGCTCCTTTTGATACCACCATTTTAATTCTTGGAGAAACGGGTACTGGAAAAGAAGGCCTGGTAGATGCGATTCACAGGATCTCGCCAAGAAAAACAAGACCTTTGATAAAAGTACATTGTGCAGCCATCCCTGCAGACCTGATCGAATCAGAGTTGTTTGGTCACGAAAGGGGAGCCTTTACAGGAGCTACAGAAAGAAAGATTGGTAAATTTGAACAGGCTCAGGGAGGAACTATCTTTTTAGACGAAATTGGAGAGATTCCTTTAAAAGTCCAGTCAAAACTGCTTAGGGTATTACAGGAAAAAGAGATAGAGCGTATTGGAGGGAAATCAACTATTAAAGTAGATGTGCGCATCGTTGCTGCCACTAACCGTAACCTGCACAAAGAAGTGGCAGAAGGTAATTTCAGAATGGATCTGTATTACAGGATCAATGTTTTTCCTATCATCCTTCCCCCATTAAGGGATAGAATAACAGATATTCCTTTATTGGTCGATCATTTTCTTAAGCAGTATACTTTTTTAGGTACTGCGCCTAAAACAATAACCAAAGCCGTATTAAACAAATTAATGGATTACTCATGGCCCGGAAATATCAGAGAGCTGCAACACCTGATGGAAAGAAGCGTGCTGATTACAAAATCTGCTGTAATATCTTCTGTTGATCTTCAGGAGCCAGAATTAACTGTTCAAAAGGAAATAGCTAACTTACCTGTTTATCAAACTATTGAAGAAGTAGAAAGAAAACATATACTGGCTGTGATCAACAGTTGCGGTGGTAAAATTAACGGGAAGGGCGGCGCAGCGGAAATTTTGAAACTTCCGCCAACAACACTGAGTTTAAAGATGAAAAAACTTGGAATTGTATGGCAGCATATCTTTAAATAAAATCTTCCGATGTTTAAGTTGTTAATGATCTGCGTTATTCCATCTTTGTTCTTCTTAAATAGTAGCGCACAGACAGCATCTCCAGACTCGCCAAAGGAATTGAAACAGCTTATCCGCAAAAGTGAACCAGATACTAATCGCATTGTATTACTGCTAAAGCTAGGGGGGTATTATGTTTTTAAACCGGGTTCTTATAAAAATGATATGGATAGTGCCAGGACTCTTTTTAAAGAGGCAATGGAATTAAGTAATCGTCTTCATGATATCAAAGGGCACAATGAAACTTTAAAACTGTTGGGAGATTGTTATCTGGAAGAGGGAAATTTGTTCCAGGGGAAGGCCTGCTTTATGAAGGTCATTGATTATTACCATAAAATCAGGAACAAAAAAGAAGAAGCAGACTTATGGGTGAGGTTTGGAGACTGTATAAGTCGAGCTGATCATCAGTCTTATTTTCAAAAATTGCAATGTTATGGAAATGCACAACTTCTTTTTAAACAATTACATGATCACTTAAACGAAATTCAAGCCTATAAAGACATCGCTGATATTCATTTAAATTTAGGAAATGTTGATGCAGCTGAAACTGAACTTTTACAGGTGCTTAAAATGTATAAAATCATAAGATTTAAAAATTTACATTACACTTATGATCTGCTGGCAGAATTAAACAGTACCAGAGGGCGGCTCAATAAGATGCTTTACTATCGTCTTGAAACTATAAAAAGCATGGAGGCTACAGGAGATTTTTCTGTTGCCGATTTATTTAATTTTAAGCTTGGTGCAACTTATTTTCAGCTGGGGGTCTTTGATAAAAGTTTAATATACTACGAAAAGTCACTGGATTTAAGTAGGAAAACTTATCATTCCGACATTTTTTTTGCCGCTCTGCAACAAATTGTAAGGGTGTTAATTATTAAGGGCAGACCTGAAGAAGCGCTTAATTTGCTGATTAAATGTATTAAAGAAGTAAAGCCCAAAAGTAATACTCAACTATTAGATGCAGATGAAGGTTTCGCAAGTTGTTATAATGCCTTAAAACATTATTCAAAAGCTGAAAAGTATTATCAGTTGACCATTGAATTAGGAGAACCGCTATATTATAAATCAGAAATTACACCCTTTAACTATACAACTTATATTAGGGAAATATGTAAATTCTATATCGCTATCAAGCAATTTAAAAAGGCTGATTTTTACCTGAAAAAATTACCAGTTTTAGGTGTTAACAGGACTAATCCTGTAATAAACGGCGTAATCGAGCTTTTAAAGTTTAAAGTAGATTCAGCCTCCGGAGACTATCTCTCTGCAATTGGACATTTTCAGCAGCATAAAAAAATACAGGATTCTTTATATAATACCAGTAAAAGCAAGCAGATAGAAGAATTACAGATCAAGTATGAAACGGGGCAGAAAGACAAAGACATTTTATTACTTAAAAAGCAAGCGCAGTTACAAGAAAATCAGGTAGAACGAACCAAATTAACTAGAAATGTAGTCATTGGCGGATCAGTAATGCTGTTAATGCTTTTGGGGATAGGATATAACCGATACCGTTTAAAACAACGCAGTAACCTGCAATTAGAAGAAAAACAAAAACAAATTACTACAAAGAATACAGCTTTAGAACGCTTATTGAGTGATAATGAGTGGTTATTAAGGGAAGTACATCATCGCGTTAAGAATAATTTACAGATCGTGATGAGCCTTTTAAATTCTCAGTCGGCTTATCTTCAGGATGAAGCTGCACTCAATGCCGTAATGGAAAGCCAGCATCGTGTACAGGCGATGTCGCTGATCCATCAAAAGCTATATAAATCTAATAATGTGTCAAATATTTTCATGCCCGATTATATTGATGATCTGGTAGATTATTTAAAAGACAGTTTTAAAACTGGTCAGCGAATTTATTTTGAAACGCAGATTGAGCCAGTTAACCTCGATGTTTTACAAGCCGTGCCCATTGGTCTTATTTTAAACGAAGCCATCACAAATGCAATTAAATATGCTTTTTCTCAGGGATCTGATGATAGGATCAGTATAAAATTAGCTAAAAATGGTATTGATGAAATGACGCTGACCATCGCCGATAACGGGCGTGGCCTCCCTTCAGACTTTAACATTGCTCAAAGTTCTTCTTTTGGACTTACACTGGTTACCGGCCTTGCCGGAGAACTAGGCGGAAGTTTGAACATACAAAGTTCTAATGGAACTACGATCAGTTTATGGTTTAAAACCGCGCAGGTACATCAAAGCGTATAAGCGTTAATTCTTCGCTTTTACTCAAATAAATTTCAATTGTACACTAGCCTTAATACCTGCTAAACAGCTGTTCTAAGTGTATTTTACAGGCGCGCTCCCGATAATTTTAATACCTACTGAATAAAGTATTTAAACAGATTAATTACGATATAAAGCATTGTATTTTTAGTTTTTATTTAATTAAATAATTGTATGTCAATTTGTTATGTATTTGGCATGTTGTTAGTAATGGTGTGGTGAAATAATCAACTAAAAAAAACTGCAATTATAATCAAATGAAACCATCATCAGCTTACTGCTTACAAACTGTAATGAACAAGCTGATGATAGCTTCATCACCTTTAAAAACAATTATCATCATATGAAAAATCAAAAAGTATTATTTGTAACAGGCGCAGCAAAAGGTTTCGGTTTTGAAATTGCAAAAGCAGCTCTTGAGGCGGGTGATAAAGTGGTTGCTACAGTAAGAAGTAAGCCAGAAGTACTTGCAGCCGCTTTAAACAAACACGCTAACCTCCTGATCGTAGTGATGGATGTTAATAATGAAGACCAGATCAAAGAAGCTGTTAGTGAAAGTATACTGGTGTTTGGAAAGATAGACGTATTGGTCAATAATGCTGGTTTTGGAATAATTAGCGCTATTGAAGAGGCAACAGATTTAGAAGTTAAAAGGCAATATGAAACTAATGTTTTCGGACTATTGAATGTAACCCGTGCTATTTTACCCTATATGCGTAAGGAAAGATCCGGGCATATCATTAATTTTTCTTCGGTATTTGGTTTTGATGCTATTCCAGGCTGGGCATTATATGGATCAACCAAGTTTGCCGTAGAAGGCCTCTCCAAAGGATTGGCGGCAGAGCTGGCGCCGTTTGGTATTAAAGTTACTGCTGTTGAACCCGGTATTTTTCGTACAGAATTTTTAAGTGCTGAATCCTATGTGGTATCGGAAAATGTAATTGATGATTATAAGGAAACAACAGGATTGGTAAGGACCAGGGCAAGTGAGCTGCATGGCAGTCAGCCCGGAGACCCAAAAAAACTGGCAAAGGTGATTGTTGATCTTGCACATAGTGAAAACCCTCCCGTACAATTACCTATAGGAAAGGACTCCGTGAATATGTTTTACCAAAGTGTAGAAAAAACTAAAAAAGACATTGAACAATGGATCGATGTTTCCAGCAGTACAGATTTTTCTGATGCTAAAGCGGCACTTTAATCATTTATCCTGAAGACCATGAACCAATTTCAAGAATTATTCGATCAGCAAAAAGCCTATTTTGATACTGATATCACTAAAACATATGAGTGGCGCATAGCGCAGCTTGACAGGATGGAAAAAATGCTCAAAGAAAATGAGCAGGTTTTTTATGACGCGATAGGCAAAGATTTTAAAACTGCTTATGCCGAGCAGGTTTTTGAGGTTCAGGCTCCGCTGGGTACTATCGAATTTACTAAATCGCAGTTAAAAGAATGGATGAAACCTGTAGAGGCACCTGTTCCTAAATTTTTAGCAGTTACAGGTCATACGGGGGTAATTTCCAGGGAGCCTTATGGTGTAACACTGATCATAGGGCCATTTAACGGCCCGCTGATCCTGCTTCTGGATCCTGCAATCACTGCGATCTCTGCAGGTAACCCTGTGGTGCTGAAAACAAGTAATGCCATTCCTGCTACAAGTGCCTTGCTTGATGAGCTGATACCTAAGTACTTTGAACCAGAGTCCGTTGCAGTAGTAAGCGGTAACAGGGATGCGGTTACAGAGCTGCTGTTATTACCCTTTGATTTTATCTTTTTTACCGGAAGTGTAAAAGTAGGTAAGGTAATTATGCGTGCAGCAGCTGAAAACCTTACTCCGGTATTATTGGAACTAGGAGGGCAGAATCCTGCTATTGTTGATCAGACAGCTAATATAGCTGATGCGGCTAAGAAAATAGTTTGGGGTGCTACAGCCTGGGGCGGGCAATGGTGTACCTCTCCGGGATATGCTTATGTGCATGAATCGGTAGTAGAAGAGTTTGTTGCAGAAACTAAAAAAGCTTTACTGGAAATGTTTGGTGAAGACCCTAAAACGAATCCTGATTATTCAAAGATCATTAGTGCGAAGGAAGTAAAGAGACTGGTTTCATTGATCGACCCGCAGAAAGTGGTAGCTGGGGGAGATTGGGATGAAGAATTACGCTATCTGGCGCCCACCGTGGTCTATCCGGTAGAATGGGGTGATAAAATTATGGAGGATGAAATATTTGGTCCCATACTGCCGGTTTTAACCTATACTGATCTAAATGAAGCCGTAGCTCATATAAAGAAAATGCCGAAGCCTCTATCTGGATTTATCTTTAGCAGAGATGAAAAGACCATTGCCTTTCTGCTTAACTCGATCTCATTTGGCGGAGGAGCGGTAAATCAGACCAATATACACCTATATGTTGAAAGTATGCCCTTTGGCGGTGTAGGCAGTTCAGGAATAGGCAGCTATTATGGTAAATATGGATATGACTCATTAACACATCCCAAGTCTGTTTTACATGCTCCGGCAGACGCAGCTATTGAACATCTGTTTCCACCTTTTACAGCGGAAAAGGTAGAAGCACTTAAGAACTGGTTTGATTACTAACTTATAAGCTTAAAAGAAAAAGATCCTCCAAAATAAGTTGAATTTGACTGCATTAAATTATTAAAGCATATGAACATTGTCCACAATTCTGTAAGTATCAATAATACTTTCGAAAAATTCACCAACGCACTGGAAAGTGCATTGGGCAGGTTAGATCACTACGTATTAGATCAGATCAATGATAACCCAGCTCAGTCAGAAGCTGCACTAAAAACTATGGAAGGAGCAGAGCGCATGATGATTTTTACCATCGAAGATCATGGAGTACTGCTTAAATTATTATCCCAGCAAAAAAAAGCAAAGCAATATCGGATAGGTAATCCTTTAATAGCGATGCAGATGACCCAGCATGATCTTCGTGCTGGATTATATGTTCCCCTATTGGTATTGATTTATGAAAAAGAGGATGGAAAGGTTTATGCTGATTATGATTTGCCATCAACATTACTCGGACAGTTTAATAACAAGGCAATAAATATTATTGCAGAGTCCCTCGATCAGAAACTGCAGCATCTGATTGCAAATGCCGATAATTAATCCTTTTATATGAAGTTTACCTATGCTATCTTTTCTTTTTTATTACTGGCAGGGAATGCATTTGCTCAGGATACTATTTTCCGTGTAATCACCATAAAAGAATTATTTAGCCTCACAGAAAGTAATGCAAAGCAGCTGGATATCTCACAACAAGGTATACAAATTAGCCGGCAGCGCACGGCAATTGCTAAATCTGAGCGTCTGCCGGAGATTGCTTCTTCAGCAGACGCCGGATATCTAAGTACCATCTCTATTTTAAATCCTGATTTTTCTTTTAATACCGGTGTAAAGACGCCGCACTTTACCAATAACTATGGAGTTGAAGCCAGTGAAATAATTTACAAAGGAGGATTTATTCATCAGAATATAGAAAAATCTAAACTCAGCGAACAACTGTCTGTTCTGGCGTTTGAAAAAAGCAAACAGGAAATAAAGCTTTTACTGCTGGGTAAATACCTGCAGCTTTTTCAACTGGAAAATAGCAGGATCATTTATCTGGAAAATATTCAATTGGCAAAACATAGGCTTAGTGATCTTACTCGGCTTCAAAAACAGGGCTTAGTGATTCGAAATGATCTTATCCGTAATGAACTGCAGATAAAAGATTTTGAACTCGACTTGGAAGAGGTAAACAATGACATCACTATTTTGAATAGAGAACTCTGTGTTTACCTTAATTTAAGTGTTGATATACAGATAAAGCCAGATACTTTACTGGTTAGTCAGGCTGTTGCTGAGCGTTCATTAAACGATTACCTGGAGGATGCTTACCATCTTCAGCCGGCAATGAAAGCTACGGTGATCAATGAAAAGATTGCAGATAAAAACATTCGTTTAGAAAAGTCGGCCCGTTCACCAACGCTTTCCCTCTATGCAGGTGATGCGCTGCAAAGACCCTTCTTAAATACATTAGAGCCATTGGATGTTTATTACAATGCCTATCAGACCGGAATAAAATTAAAATATAATATCTCATCCCTTTATCATGCCCCCGAACATATAAGGCTGGCGAAACTGGTATATACTCAGGAACAAACAAGAAGCAGCTTTCAAAAACAGCAAACAGAAATTGAAGTGCATACCGCATTTACCAATTACCTGGAGGCTAAAGAGCGCTTTATAACCTTAGAAAAAAGTCTTCAGCTGGCCAATGATAACTATCGGGTAGTAGAAAGAAAATATAAGAATCAACTGGCCCAGATTACCGACATACTGGATGCCAGTACCGCCAAATTAGCAGCAGAACTTAGGTTGAGCAATGCCAGGATAAATATTATAGGGCAGTGGTATAAACTGCAAAAATCAACTGGTAATTTTTAACTATTAATTCCCCCTCATCAATGGAAGTCATTGGATTAGAGCAAGGCTCTGAAGAAAGTAAAAAAATAGCTGATCAGCAACTGCAACAAAGTAGAAATAGAAAGATCATTCTATTCAATACCTTGTCTTTCCTGGTGGTCCTGGCCGCCTTAATATGGGCTGTGATTACTTACTTTCACCTCAATAAAACAGTTTATACCAATGATGCACAGGTAGAATCGTATATCAACCCCATCAATACCCGCATATCCGGTTATATCAAAGAGATTCGTTTTTCAGAACATCAGCAGGTAAAGAAAGGAGATACCCTTGTTATTATCGATGAAAGTGAATACCGTATCCAGGTAAAACAGGCGCAGGCAGTAGTATTAGATGCCACAGCCGGGAAAACAGTGGTAAATTCAACAGAGGATATTGCTAAAAATGGAGTTTACATCTCGAATGCAAATATTGATGAAATTAAGGCCCGGCTGATCAATGCCGAAACCAATTACCAGCGTTACGCTAACCTATTAAAAGATGATGTGGTTACCCAGTTTCAATTTGATCAGCAGAAAGCAGAGCGTGACGCTTTAAGGGCAAAATATGCGTCTCTACAGCAAGCCAGGCAAGGTGCGAAATTTACCAGTCAGGAAAGCAGCAAACGCCTCCATGTAGCCCAGGCCAGCATCATGAAAGCAAGTGCTGCACTGGATTATGCCCGTTTAAATTTATCCTATACGGTGATCACAGCACCCTATGATGGTACCGTTGGCAGAAAGATCATTGAGGAGGGGCAGTATGTGCAACCCGGGCAGACCATGGTTAATATTGTAAGAGGCAATGAAAGATGGATCACGGCTAACTATACAGAAGCGCAGATACCATTTTTGCATCCCGGACAAAAAGTTAAAATTCACGTTGATGCATTTACCGGAAAAGTATATTATGGACGTATTACGGCAGTTTCTGAAGCTACGGGCAGCAGATATTCTGCAATTCCGGTAGATAATTCCACAGGGAATTTTGTAAAAGTACAACAGCGTTTTCCTGTTAGAATTGATTTTATTAATAATGATGGTCATTTAGATAAAGCACTATTGAAAACAGGGATGAATGCTGAAGTGGAATTAATCAATTAAACTATGCTTCCAAATAAAATATTTTATGAGTGGGTGCATGTAAGGCTCCATCTTTTGTTGCTAATTTTGCTGCTGATCCCGTTGTCTATTGCAAATGGGGTAGTGGGCAGTGCTTCTGTATATATGGTGGGTAGTTTAAGTGCTATCCCTGCTGATATTACCATGGCATCCTACGCCTTTACCATAGGACTTGTTACCGGCATCCCTTTGGTATTATGGCTCAAAGAAGAATTTACCAGTAAGGTGATTTTAATGGGGGTTTTTGGTGGCCTCATCATTACAAATTTTGTATTAGGGCATACTGACGAGCCACTGATACTGGTCATGACTTCATTTGTAGCCGGTTTTATAAAAATTATCGGCTTGCTGGAAGTGCTGGCTACCCTAATTCCGATACTCATGCCAAAAGGAGAGCGGTACCGGTTGTATGCTGTTTATTATCCTGTAAATCTGATCTCTGCACAGTTGATCACTATTATTTTTGTCGCATTGGCTAATACTTACAATTGGCAGCTAGGACAGCTTTTCTTGAATGTCCCCTTGTTTCTGGGCTTATTGATAGCTATAGTATTAGTACATCCTCACTATCCGGAAAAAAGATTACCAGCATTTGAGTTTGATTGGCCAGGACTGGTTTTATCTATGATCTGTATGCTACTGCTCAGTTATATATTAACCTACGGACAGGTTAAAGATTGGTTTGCTTCTTCAGAAATAATGATCAGCACAGTTTTTTGCCTGTTGTCACTTATCCTGGTAATCAGCCGGACATTTGTTGTGGAAAGACCATTTCTTGATCTGCATGTGTTTGAATATAAAAATGTAGTATTCGGGTTGATCATCATGTTTGTTCTGGGCCTTTTTTATGCGGCTAGTAATTTACAGACAGCCATGATAAGCATCATTTTAAAGAGTGATCAGATAGAGGCTACACGCGTAAATTTATATATGATCCCCGGCTTTGCTGCAGCAACTTTAATCGGGTATTTTTATTACCGTAAATTCAATGGTTTTAAGACGATCATTGTTATTGTAGCTGTTTGTTATACCATTTCATTTATTCAGCTCTATTTTTTAACCACTACCCAGGCAACATCGCAGGATTTTTATCTGCCGATGTTTTTTAGAGGTACTGCCATTCTGTTATCGTATATGGCTATAGGCATCTACATAGCCGACGGAATACCATTTATCCAGTTCTTTTCTGTCATCTTTTACTATTTAACGATCAGAACTTTTTTGGGTCCGGTGATCTGGTCGTCATTTTTGTCCAATCTGTTCTACCGGAGAACGATCCATAATATAAACCTGCTGGCGTCAAAAGCAGATCTCGCCAGTACCTACCAGCAAGAGCGTTACCTGCCCGCCTATAAATCAGCTCTTGTTCATGGGTTTAGTTCTGATCAGGCAGCAGATCTGGCTACACGGGGAATTTATAATAGCATACAAACTCAGGCATCATTACTGGCGCTAAAAGAATGTTTTGGAGTAATTATCATCATCGGCTTACTATTTATTACAGGCCTGATCCTGATCAGGATCTATCAATTTAAAGGAACAGAACACGAGAAAGGTTTTGTGTTGCCATAAGTATTGGATGGCAGCATATAATTTAAATTAATTATTAATGATTAAAAACTAGAATTAATGCAGCTATGGAAAAGTTAAAAAGAACAATTTTCAATAAGGAATTATGGCATTGCACTACGGCAATATTCCGCTACATCCCCCGTGCTTTGGTAACCAAAAGGGTGGATGGAATGCAATTTTATACCCCAGAAAAATATAATGAATTTAAGGCACGTATAGAGCAGATGAATAGTGGTGCACCAAGGCAATGGGGAACAATGGGTCTAGCCCAGATGCTGCACCATTTAAACCTGGCCGTCGGCGGTGCACTTGGTTACTATGAATTGCCGGATGAAAGCTATTGGGTAGCCCGTACGTTCTTCAAATGGATACTGATCGACTGGTTCTCTGAACAGCCGGTAGGGCTTCGTCTACCTTTAAATTTTGTGATCAGGTTAACTGATCAATTCGATTTTGAAAAGGAAAAAAAGCAGCTATTAGCCATACTTGATAAAGCTTGTCATATCCAAAATGCAGACGGATACGGGCCGCATTGTTTGTTTGGGAGATTAACACTGAACGAATGGGGTAAATTATCTGTCATTCATATTGACTATCACCTGAAACAATTTGCAGGATAGTTTCTGCCTGTTTTAAGAATACTCAATGACGTAATTATTATTAATTATTTATGATATAAAGTATATTTTAAATAACTTTTTGTTGTTTAAATGTTTGATTATCAAGATTTTGTTTAATGGCATTAGTTTAGTATAACTGTAGCGGTTAACTATTTAATTAAATATCACAAAAGCTACGAAAATGAAAAAATCAATTATTGCTGTACTATTAGCAGCATTTATCATGTTAAGTCTTACTAAATGTTCTAAGGACGATCACAACGGGAGTACCGTTAAAACTTATGTGCTCGTTCCGGGAGCGTGGCAGGCACCATACGCCTGGGAAACAGTAAAGTCTCAGCTGGAAGCAAAGGGGCAGAAAGTAGTGGTTGTACAATTGCCGGCACATGGTTCGGATCAGACTGCACCAAAAAATGTTTCTATGGATATTTATAGGGATAAAGTAGTTCGTGTAATTGATAGCCTCAATGTAAAAGTGATCCTGGTAGGGCACAGTCTTGCCGGAATGGTGGTCTCCGAAGTTGCCGAAAAAGTTCCTTCTAAAATTGAGAAGATGATCTACATCGCGGCTTATTTACCTGTAAGCGGACAAACGCTATTAGATCTGGCCAATACGGATGAAAATTCTTTATTGGGCAAGTCGCTGGTACAGTCGGCAGATTCACTTACCCTGGATGTGATCCACAATAATATTACCAACATTTTTGTACAGGATGGTTCTGATGCAATTAAAGCACTGGTCCTTAAAAATTACCGTGTAGAGCCAGCGATTCCTTTCAATAACAAAGTAATACTTACGGCAGCAAATTATGGGTCTGTAAAAAAATATTATATTCATACCGTTTTGGATCACGTGATATCTATAGATCTGCAAAATAGAATGGTTGCAGCGGCAGGTATAAAAAATGTATCTCAGATCAATAGCAGTCATTGTCCATTCCTGGTTTATCCGGATTCCGTAACTACTATGCTGATGAATATAGCAAAGTAGATTAAAAACTAATGGCTGACCATTCTGTCAGAATATATCCCTATTCGTCGGGATAATGTTTTTTATGAATTCCACTATCCGTTGCTTTGTCAGGTAAATAAAACCTGACAAACAATGGAAAAACTGCATCACTTAAATATTATTATCCACATCATAGCGGGTATAATTGCACTAATCGCTGGCCTCCTGGCGGTAATCGTTAATAAAAAGAATAAAAGACATGTCCAGTTTGGAAAATACTTCTGGTGGATGATCATCTTCGTCATTGCAACCGGACTGATCAGCATCTTTGTATTTAAACGTAATAATTTTCTGCTGGTGATTACTTTACTCAGTGGCTACAACTGCTATAGCGGCATCAGGGTGATGCGGTTAGCTGGTAAGAAGCCGGGCTCTGTTGATTACATCATTCCGGTAATAGTCATGGCATCTGCCATTTATTACCTGTATTATATTAATACTGTCGGACTATATTGGTCGCCAGTTATCATTTACTCTACCATTGGTGCATTATTTCTGGTTACCACTTATGATCTTTTCAAGCTGATCATTCCTGCAGAAGTACTTAAAAAGACTGTTCTTTATGAACATGCTTATAAAATGATCAGCGCGTTAAGCGCTATTGCTTCAGCCTTTATTGGTACTATTTTCCCACAATACAAACCTTACAGCCAATTTCTTCCATCTGTAATTGGTTTCAGCTGCATTATTCTTACCTTCATCATATTGAGCAATAAACGGTCATCTTTAAAAAAGGATTATACCCTAAAGCAAGCGAATTAAATGCATACGATTATAAAAACGTTATTGATCTGTATCCTGATTGGTCTTTCTTTCGGTATTTATCTGTATTTTACCTATGATCAAAGACCGGAACAGATATTTGTTTCATTGGTTTCTACTACCAGTATTGGATCGCTCATGATGCTGGTCATCTACTTTAGATACTATTTTACAATGATCACCAGTTACCAGAGTTTAAAAATGGTAATTATAATCGGTTTGCTGGTGATCACCGCACTAATAGGTTCTGAGTTTACCTTTTTCATGAAATCATTATTGTGGCCTGGTCAGGATTATCTGCTGTTTAACAGAGGGAGTACGTATATTTTAAACATACTGATCGTATTGGTTACAGGTATCCCCATTTATGTGAGCGAAGAATCGAAAGATATGCTCAACTCCAGGATATCCATTCAGCAATACCGTGTTTTGCAATTAGAACAACAGCAAACAGTTTTTGAACTGGAACTGCTAAGAGCGAAGATCAATCCTCATTTTTTGTATAATGTACACAATACTATTGCGGGTCTCATTTCAAAAGACCCGGCTAAAGCAGAAGAAATGGTGGTACTTTTATCGCGGTTTTTCAGGTTCACCTTAAACAAAAACAGTGCTACTTTTCATGCGGTAAGTGATGAGCTTGATATTATTACAACCTATCTGCATATGCAGCAGATACGGTATGAAAATAAGATGATCTTTACAATCGATGCTGATCCGGATACGCTGAGCTTGCCATTTCCATCCTTTATCTTACAGCCTTTGGTAGAAAATGCAGTAAAGCACGGCATAGAAACCAATATGGAAAATGGTTTCATTAAAGTAAGCATCATGCTGGACCGTCAAAATATGATCGTAAAGATAATTGATTCAGGAAGTGAATTTCCTATTGAACCAGCTTCCGGAATGGGGCTGCAAATGGTGATGAACAAGCTAAAGCTTTTATATGCTGATCATTTTAAAATAGAGTTTAACAATACACCCGAAAAATATGTGCAGCTTACTATTCCAAAAGGAAATTAAAACCCTTCTTGCTGATGATGAAGATATTGCTATACACCGCTTAAAGAAAGCGCTGAATAAATATCCGGAAATAAAAATTATCGGAGAAGCAAAAAATGGAGAAACCGCCATTGAGCTGATCAATGGTCTCCGGCCGGATCTTGTTTTTTTAGATATTCAGATGCCTGGTTTTAATGGGTTTGAAGTACTCGATCGGTTGCAGTATATACCGCTAATTGTTTTTGTAACAGCCTATGAAGAATATGCAATCAAGGCTTTTGAGAAAAATTCACTGGACTATCTTTTAAAGCCGGTAGAAAAGGAGCGTTTGGCATTGACCATGAAAAGGATAATGGATAACAAAGCTGATGAATCTGATGTCCTGCTCAAAATAAAAAATCTGATTAGCGATACCCAAACCGTGGAGAAAATCAGTACCATACCTGTGAAAATTGGTCAGAAGATAACTTTAGTTCATGTAGCAGATATCTGCTTTTTTGAAGCAAAAGATAAATATGTATACATACATACCAAAGAGGAAGAGAAACTGATTGAATACCCGCTTACGTATTTACAGGACCGGTTGCCAGCAGAATTTATACGGGTACACAGAAGCTTTGTGATTAATAAATTAAAGATCAGGGAGATACATAAGTATTTTAAAGGCACTTATATGATCCTGATGAACTACTCCAGCGGTTCTAAAATTAAAAGTTCTTATTCTTATGATGAAACGATCAAAACAAAACTATTGCTGCCCTAGTTGAACTTCCGCATATTTTTTAAAGTTATCCAAAATTGCCTGCCATCCCCCGCGCTGCATTTCAACCGGGTTTACCTCTTCAGGATCAAATGTTTCAATCACTTTCGTACCCTTGTCAATGCTGATGAATTGGATTTTTACTGTTCTGCTATCTGCAAGAACATATTCCAGGAGATGGTAGTTTTTAACATTGGTGTAGATGCCTTCAAAGTCAAAACTAAAACTGTTGTCTTTGGCTGCCATCGTAGTTTTAAACTTACCCTCTTTACGCAGATCATTATCAGCATAGGGCGCATGCCAGTCTTCTGATGCATAGGTCCATTGGGTAATATGTTCCGGTGCTGTCCAAAATTCCCATACTTTTTCTACAGGGACATTAATAGAGGTTTCTATGGTGATTGGAGTTTTACTTACTGTTGCCATTGTATATGCTTTATATACGAATATGCAAAAATTTAGAAAACCATGCAATTTTTTGAATTGCATGGTTTTAAATTGAAAACTGCTAAAGAGTAATCGTTCCTAAGTATAAGCTATCAGACTGCCTGCTTCTATCATCAGCAACAAAAGCTATATAAATGTGGAAGATCCCCCCTATACTACCGTTGATGGTCATTACATCTTCACCTTTTCCTCTAAATTGTCCTTTAGTTTTGTAAGAAACGTTCTTTGTTGCAATGTTATAAGCTAACACCATTGCCTGGTCTGCTGACGTTGTACCTATGACATAAGTTTTATCCCAACTAAATTTTATTTTTTTGGGAGAGATCTTTTCCAGCGTTATATCCTTAGGTAAGAGGAGGGTACCATAACTAACTTTAACCAATGCCGGGTTAACTTTAACCTCAGGACGAATACCTTCAAGCGCATTCCGCATTAAGTGTGATTTTGCCGCTGCAAAACCATAAGATTGCTGGCTGTAACCCTTAAAACCCTCCCGCAGATACTCAATAATTGGCTGAAGCCAATCCTGCGAAACTGCAAACCTATCCCGATTATTCAATTCCTTTTTACTCACTTTTTTGGTGCGTTTTTTGTACGGTCCTTTAAGATAAGCGACGCCATTGCGCGATGAACCGTGTACTTTACCAACTTTGCCTACTATAGGCCCGTTGATCCCTTCTGGTGATTTTCCCATTATGATTTTATTTAATTAATCTCCAAGTTAATAATAATTTTACTTAAAGGCAAATTTAAATCAAATTAAATCCACAGGAAAGAGGGATTGTAAAGGCACTGCATACCAGTTTCATGCGTGTTTCATGCGTGTTTGATGCGTCTTTGATGCGTGTTTAAGTTGGGTATGTCTGGAGTAAACTCTCTTTCTCGTTATGATCATTACCGTGTTTTCAGTTTTTAAGCTGAAATACTATTTTAGCATAATTCAACGGCATAATTAAGAATAAATTGTCCCGAAATAAATAAAATCTACTATTTTAGTAGTTTATATTAAATATAATTTTTACATTGCCCTTAATTATTGATAACTATAGATTTATCGTTTAAAGCATAGAAACAATGTATCCTGAACTTAATGCCTCTTCCGGATTTTCTTCTTTCCAGTATCCAGCTGCTAACCGCTTTTGTAGTTATTCTTGTTGTTGCTGTTGATCCGGCTTTAACAGGTAATCCCCTGTTATTTGCTATTGCCTGCAGGCTTTAGCCCTCCATATTACTCCTATAAATTTAAACCCAGGGCCAGGCTTGTCATTGCGCAATGGTTTGCCTTACCCTAAACTTTTGTTAACCTAATTGAACCATTATGACCATTAATGACGTATCCCTGCTGGGTAAAAAAGTACTGGTAGGTGTAATTATTACCTTCATACCTTTCATTATCATCTTCGGAGGGTTATGGCTTACTCAGAAACTACTCTCTGGCAGCCATCCATCAGATCCGGTAATTCTAGTTAAACCTAAACCTGTAAAATCATGAAATTAGCACAAGCTACGCAAACACGAATCGTGAAAAATGCACTGTTGAGCCTTTTGCTTTATGCATTGCCTATTGTATTGATGTTCGCCACTTTTTATTTCACCGGCGAGCGTCCCTGGGAAAAGAAAAAACAACAGCATAAAGTAATCCAAACTGCGGTAAAAAGTAAATCTGTGAATCCTTAAATCATACTCAAATGATAGAATTGATAAAAAAAATAATAGAAAACCTCAATGGCTATGGCTTTTCGGTTTTAGTATTGGTACTCGGAATTCTCGAGTTTTCCTTTGGTTTATATAAGAATAAATGGAATAGAAATGAAAAGTGGGTAGATATTGCCTGTTTTACTATTCCCCGGCTAATCGTGAGGCCTGTGGTAGCTTATTACGGACTTAAGGTTTTACCGGCACTGCTTCCTGCATTTAAAAACGAATTTGACTGGGTGCCCTTTTTCTGGGGATGGATCATCATTGCTGTGGCAGATGATCTCACGCAATACTGGTATCACCGGTTACACCATGAAGTACCCTGGTTGTGGAGATTCCACCGTACACATCACTCTGCTTCCTATATGGGCATGGCAATGGCCAGCAGGCAAAACCTGATCTATACACTATTCTTTTCGCAGACCTATCTCACTACTGCTTTGGTTTATCTTGGTCTCGGTGTCCCTGCAATTGTAGTAAGAGCGATAAAAGGGACAATCACTACACTAGCACATTCCAGTATTCCCTGGGATAAACCTTTTTACCGGTATAAAATACTTCATCCGCTGGCCTGGGTGCTGGAGCGTACCATCTCTACACCTGCTACGCATCATGCCCATCATGCGGCAACTGCAGATGATGGTATAGGGTACTACAAAGGGAATTTTGGCAATATGTTTTTTCTATGGGATATTATTTTTGGCACTGCCCATATTTCCCGCCAATATCCGGCAGCGTACGGGATATCTCATTATGAGGGTGACCAATGGTATGCACAATTGTTATGGCCAATCTTCAAATCAAAAGTAGCTGGAAGTGAGCTTGCAGCAGATGGGGTAATGGTAAAAGAAGACGTTCCTTTAAAAGAACATCAATATTACAGATCCGTAAAAGAAGGGCCTGATGCAGAAGATACAGGATTAGAATCCCTGGGTTTAACGCCTGTAAAAATCAAGTAATTCATCAAAACCGTTACATAAAACCTGGTAAATAAGAGGAGGAAAATGGAAAAGTAAATACGAATATGATCTTCATAAAGGGAAAAGCATAAGCTTTTCCCTCCTAAATATTAAAACAACGAAACAGATATCATTGGTATTGCAGCTGTTTCTAAGGTGTCATTTTAACTCATTCAAATTTATGCAAAATATTGCAAAAGTCGGGAAAGGCTATTGGTCGTCCCATAATTTTTTATATCACTCTTTATATAACGCAGCGATATGAAAAAAAAGATACTCATTTCCCTATTTATTTTTTTTAATGCCGTTGCTTCCTTTGCCCAGCAAACACAGCCTATCATCAATTCAAAATTGGTAGGCAGAGTAATTGATGGTACGACTAAAGAGCCGCTGCCCGGAGCAGTAGTTCGTATTGAAGGCACTACCCATATGGTGCAAACGGATATAGAAGGGAAATTCAGTTTTGTTACCGGTCAAAAATTTCCTTATACACTGATCGTAAGTTTTATTGGATATGAAAAGCAGGAATATAAAGCTGCAGGAAGCCCTGTAGAAATTGCGCTTAAAGATCAAAGTCAGCTCAACCAGGTAGTGGTAGTGGGTTACGGAACACAAAAGCGAAAAGATATTACAGGCGCTGTATCTTCTGTTCCCAGTGTTGCGCTAAAACAACCTGTCTCTTCACTAGACAGGGTACTGCAGGGAACGGTTTCAGGTATCCAGGTTACACAAGCTACGGGCCAGCCCGGTGCAGGGGTTACCGTCCAGATCCGCGGGGTAAATTCTATCAATGCAGTGGCTGAGCCTTTATACATCATTGACGGCTTTCCTACCTCAAATAGTAACTCGCTAAATGATGCCGGGGTAACTAACGGGCCTAAAATAAATCCTCTGGCCGCTATCAATACGAATGACATTGAAAGTATTGAAGTATTAAAAGATGCGTCGGCAACTGCTATTTATGGTACCCGTGGTGCAAATGGTGTCATTATCATCTCTACCAAAAAAGGCAGGGCAGGTGTATCTTCTATTAATTATGATGGCAGTTACGGCAAGCAGGAAGTAATTAAGACCATTCCGTTGCTGAATACCGATCAATGGGAAGCATTGAGAAACGATGCACTGGTTAATAGCGGAAAGGCTGCACAGACCCCGGCTGTACTTAATCCATATAGCGCAGATACCGACTGGCAGGATGCGGCTTTCAGAAAAGGAGCAACGCAGAACCACAGTTTGTCGATCCTTTCCGGAACAGAAAGAACAAGACTGGCTTTTTCTGGTAATTACTTTAAACAGGATGGTATTTTACAAAATACGAATTTTGAACGTTATGCCGGACGTGTGAATGTAGAGCATGATTACAATGATAAATTAAAGATATCTTCCTATATCACCGGTAGTCATACCAGTGCCCAGGTAGCACCAGGCGGGGTAGTTCCTGCCATTCTGTTGATGACGCCAACCACGCCTATTTATAATGCAGATGGCACATTCTTTATCAAAAACATTTTTGAAGGTACCTACGGTAATCCCATTAATACCTTGTATCATCAAATCAATACTACGGCTACTAACCGTGTACTGGGTAATATCTCCGGGGATTATAAGATCACTGATGACCTTACTGCCCGGGTTTTGGGGGGCATTGATATTATCGATAACAAGCAAAACAGATATCTGCCAGCTTCTGTTTATGAAGGGGCCGGTTATGGTGGTCTTGGCGAAACTGGTTCACTCTATTCTACCAATTGGCTCAATGAAAACACGTTAACCTATAACAAAAAACTGGGGCGTCATACATTGAATATTCTTGGCGGTTATACCCAGCAGATGTTTAAAGGGGAAGGTTCTGTTGCTGGTTCATCGGGATTTGTAAGTGATTATGACGCCCATAATAATTTGAGCTCTGGCAGTGTTACTTCCATTTCCGGAAGCGGATTTGCTCCGGCGCCTTCTTCTTCCTCAAACACCTGGGCATTGAAATCATATTTAGCGCGTGTTAATTATGGTTTTGACAGCAAGTACCTGGTTACGTTAACTTTGCGTGCAGATGGATCTTCTAAATTTGCAAAGGGGCACCAGTGGGCTTCTTTCCCATCAGCAGCATTCGCATGGAACGCTTCCAGCGAAAGTTTTCTGAAAAATGTAGAACAGATCAGCCAGCTTAAATTTAGAGTCAGTGCCGGGGAAACAGGTAACAGTGATATTCCTGCCTATCAATCTTAC
>Ga0233344_1000028_pt1 | contig 29725 bp, 26 predicted proteins | sample GEONDECOMP281_FD_180697 | JGI IMG/M metagenome (GOLD analysis project Ga0233344, IMG submission 180697) | Leaf litter microbial communities from Shasta-Trinity National Forest, California, United States - GEON-DECOMP-281 | ecosystem: Environmental > Terrestrial > Plant litter > Unclassified...
TGATAAATATGTAATGTGTATTTTTGTAAAATCAAGTTTCAACCTGATAATTTTAGTACTATGAAAAAAATCGCTTTGATTGTACAGCGATACGGATTGGAAGTAAATGGCGGCGCAGAATATCATTGCAGAATCCTCGCAGAAAAGCTTAATCCATTATATGATGTTGAAGTATTGACTTCTTGCGCTAAAGATTATATTTCCTGGGCGAATGAATATCCCGGGGGTTTAACCGAAATAAATGGGGTGAAGGTGAGACGATTCCCTGTAGCACATGAAAGGAATAAGATGAAGGCCCGGTTTTATGATAGAAAATTGCGTAAGCGTTCTATATGGCAAAAGGTGCTTAGATTTGTTGGACTGCTGGAGGTTGTTGAAAATGTATTAAATTTAGACGGGGATACAGAAGAAAATGCGCGAGGATGGGCAGAGAACCAGGGACCTTATGTTCCTGATTTAATAGATTATCTCCAAAACAAGCAGAGAAATTATAATGCCTTTATCTTTTTTACCTATTTATATTACCCTGCTATTTATGGTTTAAGGGTTGCCCCGCAGAAGTCTATTCTAATCCCCACAGCTCATGATGAGCCTCCTATATACATGACTTTGTTTAAATCTTTTTTTAAACTGCCGCGCGCAATTTTATACAATACTAGAGCTGAGAAGAATTTTGTTAACCGCTTGTTTAAAAATGAGGATATTTATTCTGCTATAGCTGGTGTAGGTATTGATACTATTGTACCTGAAAAACAATTTAAGCCGGCAGATATTATACAATCAGATGCTCCTTATTTAATTTATATCGGCAGGATTGATGTGGCGAAGGGATGTGAAATGATGTTCAGGTATTTTCTGAAATATAAAAAATCAGTACATAATAACGTAAAACTGGTCCTCATCGGTAAAGCTTTTATGGACATCCCTGTCAGCAAAGATATTATTAGTTTAGGTTTTGTTAGTGAAGACATCAAGCAATCGGTTTTAAAAGAAGCTAAGGCATTGATTATCCCGTCATTTTACGAAAGCTTATCACTGGTTACACTGGAAAGTATGGCCGAAGGTATTCCTGTCATTGCAAATGAGCGATGTGAAGTGCTGAAAGATCATATTGACAGCAGTAAAGCCGGATTTACTTTTGCCAATTTCATAAGCTTCAAATCCGCATTAGATACACTTTTTAACCAGGATACGCACCTGGATGAATTAAAGAGTAATGCTAAAAAATATGTTAATGATAATTATAGGTGGGAAACTGTACTTGAAGAATTCAGGAAAGCTATAGATTTTGTATCGAAGGAGTAAGAGCCATGATCTTAATGCGTCTGGCGCTTACATTTCGCGTGGATAGCTGCTGAAAGTTTACTGGCTATTAAGCACGCTTTTGTATACTTCCCAATAAGCTCTGGCACTGCTATCCCAATTGAACTGTTCTGCATGCCTGATAATGTCTGCAGCAGGCTGTCGCTGCTGGTAATCATTCATTCCCTCACTAAAAATACGCTGCATCTCTTCCGCCAGATAACTGGAGAAATAATAGGCATATTTACCGCCTATCTCAGGTAGGGAGGTAGACTCAGAAAGGAAAACGGGTTTCCCAAAGCGCATGGCTTCAATCGGTGGAATACCAAATCCTTCAGCAAGAGAGGGGAATAAAAAGGCCTCACAGTTTTTAAAATACCACGCTTTATCCTGATCTGCTATCGGTCCTGTGATCTTAATCCTGTCGGCCACTTGATATTTTTCTGCTTCGTCCATGATCTTCTTTTCATAGTCATCATCTTTTCTGCCCGCAATGATCAGTTCAAAATCATTGTTAACCAGCAATGGTACCAGAACATGGAAGTTCTTTTTTGGATTTACCGTTCCCAGAGCAAATAAAAATGGAGCAGCTGGCAAGTATTCAGGCTGAACTTCAGGTGATACTATATTGTCAATACTGCCATTGTAGATTACAGTAACCGGTGTATTACCAATATCAAGATTTTTAAGTACATCCATTTTAGTAAATTCGGATATAGCTACAATATGATCGGCCTGGTCGATATTTTTTTGATGTGCTTTCAGGTAATTTTGCCGTTTCCAGTCCGGCTTATCCTCATAAAGGAAATTAAGATCATGTATGGTCAGCACCTTTTTTATTTTAGTACTTCGCGGTACGTACAGTGAAGTCTGATGCGTAATGTGCCAGAGATCAATATTCTTATAATTAGGAAAAACAAGTTTATGTAAAAAATTGTGGGTTAAAAACCGGCTGTCACTATTAAAATATTGCTGGTCCCCATCTCTTAGGTAATAAGCAATATCGTCTGCAGGACTGGTATTTGCCCTTAAAGCTAAACCCAGTTGGTGGCAATATTCAAATAAACCAGTATGAGGATATTTCATCCGTTCACAGTCAAAAGCAATGTTCATTATCCTGTTTTCTTATTTATAGGTAACGCTAAGTTTTTAATCTGCAAAAGACTGCATGTCAATTAACCTTCTGTATAAGCCATTTTTATTCATTAATTCATTATGGCTGCCTGTTTCTGCAATTTCTCCCTTTTCTATAACAACAATCGTATCTGCATGCTGGATAGTACTTAAGCGGTGTGCAATAACAATAGAGGTTCTATTCTGCATTAATTTATTCAATGCATCCTGAACTAGTTTCTCTGATTCTGTATCCAATGCTGAAGTTGCTTCGTCAAGCAGCATGATCGGCGGATTTGCCAATACAGCCCTGGCGATACATACCCTTTGTCTCTGTCCTCCGGAAAGCCTGTTTCCACGGTCGCCTACAAACGTTTGATAGCCATGATCTGTCTGCAGTATAAACTCGTGAGCATTGGCAATTTTTGCCGCAGCAACCACTTCTTCTTCCGAAGCATCTGGTTTAGCAAACGCTATATTGTTAAAAATGGTATCATTAAAAAGAAAAGAGTCTTGGTTCACAGTACCCATTTTATCGCGGATACTATCTACAGCAAGATCTTTGTAATCCAGCCCGTCAATTTTTATGGTGCCGCTTTTTGGATCGTGGAAACGAGGAATTAAATCCATTAAGGTACTTTTACCACCTCCTGAAGGACCCACAAGGGCAATTGTTTTTCCCTTAGGTATCGTTAGGTTCAGGTGGCTGAGTACTTGTTTTTCTCCGTAGCTAAAGGATACGTCTTCAAAAATCAGCGACTGATTAAATTCTTTTAATACAATAGCATCAGGCTTATCAACCATTTCTACCTTCGTATCAATAAGTGCTAAAACACGTTCTCCGGCAGCAATTCCTGAGTGAATGCCACTAAAAGAGTCACTTAGTGCTTTTACAGGCTGCATTACCTGAGAGAAGATTGCAATGTACATGATAAAATTTGCCGCAGAAAATTCTTTGCTGCCGCTAATCACTAATCCACCGCCGTACCAGACAATTAACACTACAACAAAGATTCCCATTGCCTGGGAAACTGGTGAAGCCAGCTGCTGCCTTCTGGCCATTTTTCTGTTTAAATGGGAATAATATCTATTCTCCCTGTCAAACTTATCTTTAATTCTCGCAGTAGAGTTAAAGGCTTTGATGATTTTAATTCCACTCAGTGCTTCATCTAAAAATCCGAGCATCTTTGCAAAGGATTCATGTGCTGCAGTAGCCTGTTTTTTAAGTCTTTTAACGATTTTACTAATAATAAATCCGGATACAGGAATAACCAATAATGAAAAGAATGTAAGCTTTGCAGAGATGCTGAATAAAACAAAAACATAGAAAATTAATTGTACAGGCTCCTTAAATACTACCTGTAAGGTATTGGTTACTGTAAATTGTACCACCTGAACATCTGAGGACACTTTAGAAATGATATCTCCTTTACGCTCATTGTTAAAAAATCCAAGGTGTAGGTCCATTACATTGCTAAATACGGTTTTACGCATATTTAATAAAGTATGTACCCTTAGGTCTTCCATGAACCGCTGGGACAGGTATCTGAAAAAATTGGATAATAATACGGAAGCCAGGATAACAGCGCAAACGATTTTTAGGGCACCAAGTTTTCCTACCGTAGCAATAGTGTAGCTGATATAGTTTTGGAACCGGGCAATAAAATCAAAAGTTCCTGCAACTTTCATTATTCCTGTCGCAGGCTTGCCATTAGAAAAAAGTGTTTCCAGCAGCGGAGATAACAAGGTAAAGTTGAAGGTATTGAAAAATATAGCTAATAAAGTTGCAAATAAATAAGGAATAGCAAACTTCTCTATGGGTTTTGCAAAAGAAAGTAGTCGGAAATAGGTCTTCATTGAAATGAGAAAATTTCACGAAGGTACATATTTTGTAAGGTTTACCGGTATTCCTGCTATTTTAACAACTTATAGTTCTTATATTCTCCTATTCTCCAGCCTGTGATCTTTTCAATACGATGCAGCATCATTCTTCTCGGCGATAGATCAATTTTATAGGGATTATGTTTAAAAACCCAGTCCTGAGCAGTAATAGTTTCTTTCATTGTTGCAGGGTGTGATTCATTAAAGGCGGCTAAAATGTCTGCTACGGTTTCAAAATCGAAGGTTTTATAAGATGAATATTGTTCTTTTGTTTTTTCTTCCGGCTGATAATAACTGCTAAACCGCTTCACTTTTCCCAGTAAAAGATCAGGATTTCTGCAATAAGAATAATGAAAGATACGTGCGTGCAGTAACTTCACTTTTAACTTCCTGCTATTGGTCTCGTTTTGGTAATCGATAAGGGAAGGATAACTCCTAAAGCCCTGAGAATCTTTGTAAGAATAAAAGGAAGGATCATTTCTGATGATCCTGATTTCCCGGCGGTGCCATTTTCTTGTCGTGCCGATATGTTTATAATCGCCAATGAAATGGATGAAATTGAATAAAAAGCCTTCTACTTTCTTATCTTCCAGATGAGTTTCCATCGCATTTTTTATTTCAGCAAGGTCGTCTTCATGAAAAACCTCATCCGATTGGATGTGAAATGCCCAGTCACCAGTAACTGCTTTTAATCCAATATTGGCCTGCTGTGCAAAAACTTTTCCTCCCTTTATAAGTTCATCATCCCATTCCGTATCAATGATCCTGATCTTATCAGATCCAATCGCTACTATAGCTTCCCTTGTTCCGTCATCTGATTTTCCTACAACAGCTATAAATTCGTCGCATATAGGTAGTATAGATTTAATAGATTCAATTACAGGATATCCGTATTTGAAACTATTTCGCATATAGGTGAAACCGCTTACTTTCATTACAAATGATCTAATTTTATTTTGCCAGAAAAGATATATTCTGGTTCTTTGTAACAAAGATAGATTTATCAATGAATACCATACCCCATTTTTTATCTGAAATAAAAAAAGGCGACTATCTGTCTTTGGCAAGGGCATTAACTCTCGTTGAAAATGAATTGTCCGGCAGTGCCGAATTGCTCAGCGGTATAGAAATTAATCAGCACATTCCAGTGATTGGTATTACTGGTCCACCGGGAGCAGGTAAGAGTACATTGGTGAATGCGATCATAGAAAAGCTGAGTGATAACGGTAAAAAAATTGCTGTTCTTGCGGTAGATCCCACCTCTCCTTTTAATCTCGGTTCTCTGTTAGGTGACAGGGTAAGGATGTCTGCGCATTTTAATAAGGCCAATGTATTTATCCGGTCTGTTGCTACGCGTGGTTCTGTAGGTGGTTTGTCTGCTAAAATAATAGAAATGACCGATGTACTCAAAGGTGCTGCATTTGATTATATTATTGTGGAAACTGTTGGCGTAGGACAATCAGAAATAGAGATTGCCGGACTGGCAGATCTTACAGTGGTTGTTTTAGTGCCGGAAGGCGGGGATGAAATACAGCATATCAAATCTGGTTTAATGGAAATTGGTGATGCTTTTGTGGTCAATAAAAGTGATCGCGAAGGAGCAGATACTTTCGCCAATCAACTCAAAAAAATGCTTCATCAGCGCAGCTATAGTGTTCCTGTTTTTAAAACAGTAGCAGATAAACAGCAGGGTGTAGAAGAGCTGATTAGCTGGCTAACCGCTTCAGGCAGGCAGCAAAATGAAAGGAAATTATTCCTGTATACTGAAAAAGCCTTTAAGCTGATACAAAACAACAGAATGAAGGATATTTCTAAAAAAGATCTTCAGCAAAAGCTCGCCGGCACTTACGGGGACAATGATTTTAACTTGTACCGTTTTATTGAAAAATACGATCAATAATATTTATAGCGGTTTAAGTACCGGGGTAGTTAACTGCTTTTTTTTCCAGTGATCCCCTTTTTGGTATAAAAAGAATTTGCCGAGTTTATATTTGACCTTCAGATGGTCATTGTAATCTGTACCTAATAAGCGATAAGAAACTTCCGGATTATTTTTCAGGCATAAATTTATCGCTGCTGTGTAAGCAGATGGCCCTGTCATTTGATGTACATCATGAGGATATTTATCCTGCCGGATATTTTCCAGTACCAGCTGTATTGTTTTTTCCAGGAAAGGATGACCGGGGCTATAAATAAGTGCCCATTGTGCAAATAAAGACGGGTCACCTTCACGGGTAATGATCGCCATATCATCAGGCAAAATAAAATTATCCAAACTTCCATTAATTCCACTATCAATATCTACATAAATGCCGCCTTTTTTAAACAGCACGGCATATCTGAAAAAGTCTGCTTTAGCAGCTCCGATATTGATTCTTTTATAGGCATCATAAATTTCAGTGCCGTATTCTTCTAAAAGAAATTTGTCAATCCTTGCGTCATCATAAAACTCATAGGCGTAGTTTGCATTTTTCTTTCTGAATAATGCAATGTGCCAGCGTGTTATAAAGGGAAGGCTGGAAGACTTAAAGGTCTGGTGTATAATTTTTGGTATTGCCATTCGTCGTTAATAGGATGAAGTATTCATGAGCTCTTCAATTTCTTCGGCTTCAATTGGAATATCTGCCATAAGGTCAATATTACCATTTTCTGTTAAAAGAATATCATTTTCCAGGCGGATACCGAAGCCTTCTTCGGGAATATAAATTCCTGGTTCGCAGGTAAGTACATTGCCAGCGCCGAAAGGAGTGTACCTATTGGCAAAATCATGAACATCTAAACCCAGATGATGACTGATTCCGTGCATAAAATATTTTTTATAGGCGGGATAAGCAGGATTTTGCTGTTTGACGTCCGCTGTAGTCAGCAATTTCAATTTGATTAACTGTTCGGTCATGATATCACCAACATTTTGCTGATAGTCGTTCCCTAAAATGCCAGGGACTATTAGCTTTTTGGCTTCTTTCATGACGTGAAGAACGGCGTTATATACATCTCTTTGCCTCGGACTAAATCTGCCATTAACAGGTATGGTACGTGACAGATCTGCATTATAGTTGGCATACTCGGCTCCAAAGTCCATGAGGATCAGTTCTCCATCTTTACAAATCTGATTATTATCACTATAATGAAGGATATTAGCATTTTTACCTGAGGCTATGATCGGCGGATAAGCGTGTCCGGTAGCTCTCTGCCTGATAAACTCATGGATGATCTCCGCTTCAATCTCATATTCTGCGGTCTGGGGCCTGGTAAACCTGAGTACACGTACAAAAGCATCTTTAGTAATATCACATGCTTTTTGAATGAGCTGAATCTCTGCCTGCGATTTATATTGACGGAGCTGACGCATCAAAGGTGCGGCTCTTTCGTAGTGGTGCAAAGGGTATTTTGACTTCATTTGTTCAATAAACCTTATATTACGATCAGGAATACTATAGGTGGATGTAACATTTTCATTGATATTCAGATATATATGATCTGAATACTGGATGATACTGTTCAGAATACTATCAAAGTCTTCCAGCCAATGAACATTCTGTATACCAGAGGTTTCCTGAGCCATAGATTTGGTGTATTTGTGGCCTTCCCACACTTTAATATGCTCGTTGGTCTGTCTTAAAAAAAGGACTTCCTTATATAAAGGATTAGGACAATCAGGGTAAATCAGCAAAATTGACCTTTCCTGATCGACTCCAGAGAGGTAAAAGAGATCGGTATTCTGCTTAAAAGGGAAGTCCTGATCACCACTTTTCGGGAATTCATCGTTGGATTGAAAGATAGCTAAAGAGTTGTTCTTTAGGAGTTTCCGAAAATTAATTCTATTTTGTTTAAAGAGCTTGTTTTCAATACTTCTATATTTCATTTAACAATTGACTATACTGACAAATAAAGTCAAATATATCGAATTCTAAAAATATGTTAAATTTGGAACAGAGTTTGTATACCTGTTGTGAGAATTAAAATTTTGTTTAATTTTGCTACACAAAAAAATTATACAGTTTAAATTTGTTTAACCTTAAAAAAGAAAAATTATGAATTATTCTACTTTAAAGAAGGGCTTAGCAGTTTCTTTTGTAGCAGCACTAGGAGTTACGACTCTTGCGTCTGCACAGACAGATTCTACAGCTACTTCATCTTCAGCCAAAACGTTTGGTGGAAGAGGCCAGTTCAGAACTTGGTCAGTTGGTGTTAACGGTGGTGTTTTATCTCCGTTCTTAGCCATCGGTGGTTCTAATGATTTCTCAAACGAAGACGTTAACTTAGGTTACGGTGTTTTTGTTAAGAAACAATTAGGAAATGCTTTTGGTATCCAAGCTAACTTATTCCGCGGAAAAGTTTCTGGAACTAATAAAGATGAGCCAAACGGAACTCAATTTGGTGTAAGTTCTTTCGATACTAAAATCGGTTATGCTGCAGACATTAGTGCAGTTGTTAATGTTGCTACTGTAGATTTCTTACGTCGTGCAAATTCAGTTAACTTCTTCGTTACTGCTGGTTACGGTTTAGTTGCTTATGCTCCTAAAGTTACTTATGCTGACGGAAGTGTTGTGGACTGGAAAGGTCACGCTGGTGATGACAGAAATAACAAATACGTTAAAGAAGCTTATATTCCAGTTGGTGCTGGTGTGAAATTCAAAGTTTCTGACCGTGTTGCTTTTAACTTAGGTTATACTATGCACTTTATCGATAGCGATAACTTTGATGGAGTATATGCTAAAGGAACAACTAAAGATAAATTCTCATACGGTTATGCTGGATTAGAATTCTCTTTGGGTGCTAAATCTAAACCAGATTTGGAATGGGTTAACCCATTGGCTATGATGTATGATGAATTAAAAGATCCTACATTACGTCAAGAAGTTGAAGCATTAAAAACTCGTGTTTCTAATGTTGAAAAATCTGTTGAAGATTTGAAAAAAGATAGTGATGGTGATGGTGTTTCTGATCAATTTGATAAATGCCCAGGTACTCCTGCTGGTACTGCAGTTGATGGTTCAGGATGTCCTCTTCCAGTTCCGGTAGCTGTTGCTCCTGTTAGCAACTTAACTGGTTTTGAAACTATTCAATTCGAATTCAACTCATCAGTTTTAAAAACTGAATCATATCCTACTTTAGACAAATTGTCTTCAGTGTTACGTGAAAACGGTGGTAAAGCCTCAGTTAAAGGTTACGCTTCTAGCGAAGGTACTGCTGCATATAACTTGAAATTGTCTAAAGACAGAGCAAACTCAGTTAAAACTTACTTAGTTAACTCTGGAGTTAACGCTAGTCAAGTATCTACAAAAGGTCTTGGTGAAGCTAATCCAATCGCTTCTAACGATACTGAAGAAGGTCGTATCCAAAATCGTCGTGTTGAAACTTCAAGAAACTAATATTTCTTAAACAACATAAAGAAAAAGGGCTCCGATTTATCGGGGCCTTTTTTTTGTGCCATTTTTTTGAATTCCCCTGCGGATAGGTAAAGGATAAATCCCTGAATGAAACTTTATTTTATACATTTGTCCCATGTACTTTTTTAGAAAGAAAGATCCGGCCAGACCTAGCAGCATTGATATCAAAATTATGCATGTGATCAATGTTCTGGCTATATCAATTTTTCTAATTGGCATTTTTTTAAAACTCACACACGTTATATAATGAAGACAATCATCAACACAACAGATGCACCAGCTCCAATAGGTCCTTACAGTCAGGCGGTATTAGCGAATGGATTTTTATATGTATCAGGACAAATTCCTATCAACCCTGTAACAGGTGAGCTTTCACAAGAGTCTATTAAACATGAAACTGAGCAGGTAATGCGTAATTTGAATGCGGTATTACTGGAAGCGGGTTTTGAATTCTCAGATGTTCTTAAAACAACGATCTTCCTATCCGATATGTCTCTGTTTGCTGAAGTAAATGAGGTTTATGGTTCCTATTTCACAACTGATTTTCCTGCAAGAGAAACAGTTGCGGTTAAAGGACTTCCAAAAGGAGTGAATGTTGAAATATCTGTAATTGCTTATAAGGGATAAACAAATCAGCTATTTTGTTTGCTTCTGATCTAGATACCACGATAGAATTTCTGAAAGGTGTAGGCCCGAAACGTGCCGAAGTCTTACAGAAGGAACTTGGTATCTATACGTATGCAGATCTGCTTGGATATTATCCTTTCAGGTATATAGACAGAACGCGTTTCTATAAAATAGCGGAACTGGATCCGGATCTGCCCTATGTGCAGATCCTTGGCAGGATCACCAGCAAAGAAACAATTGGCGAAAAACATAAAAAAAGAATTGTTGCACGCCTTACCGATGAAACAGGAACCATTGAGCTGGTTTGGTTTCAAAGTTTAAAATGGGTAGAAGAGCATGTAATGCGTGGCAAAGTATATATTGCCTTTGGTAAGCCCGCCATATTTAATGGTTCATTTAGCATTTCTCATCCTGAACTGGAAAGTTATCCCAGGCCCGCTACTGTATCTGGAAACCTTACGCTACAGCCTGTATATAATTCTACAGAAAAATTAAAAAAGTTTTCTCTGGATAGCAGGGGTATTCAAAAAATGCAGGCGCTTGTTATTGAACAATGCCTTGCAGAGGTTAAAGAAACCATTCCTGCGTATTTATTGGATAAATACCAAATGGTTAATCGGCGCGAGGCGCTATTAAATATTCATTTTCCAAAAGATACTACTGCTTTACACCATGCAGAGCGCCGGCTCAAATTTGAAGAATTGTTTTTTATTCAGCTGCAGCTGCTGAGCAGCAAACAATTCAGGGAAATGAAATTCAAGGGGCATTTATTTAGTACTGTAGGAGATAGGGTCAATACCTTTTATAAAGATATACTTCCCTTTGCGCTTACTGGTGCCCAGAAGCGGGTAATTAAAGAAATAAGAATAGATACACAGCGCGGCATCCAGATGAACCGCCTGGTACAGGGAGACGTAGGCAGTGGTAAAACCGTAGTGGCGCTGATGAGTATGCTGCTGGCCAATGACAATGGTTTCCAGGCCTGTATAATGGCCCCTACGGAGATCCTGGCACGTCAGCACTACCATTCGATAGCTTCTTTACTGGATGGTAAGATAGCGCGGGTAGATATATTGACGGGTAACAGTACTAAAAAACAGCGGATGATATTGCATGAACAGCTCGAAGCAGGAGAAATTGATATCCTGGTAGGTACCCATGCACTGATAGAAGATAAAGTAAAGTTTAAAAACCTTGGGCTGGTAGTCATTGATGAACAGCATCGTTTTGGTGTAGAGCAAAGAGCCAAACTGTGGCGTAAAAATAGTATTCCACCACATATTTTAGTGATGACCGCTACACCGATCCCCAGGACACTGGCGATGACGGTTTATGGTGACTTAGATGTTTCCATGATCGATGAACTCCCTGCAGGCAGGAAACCTATTGAAACAAAGCATTTGTTTGAAGGGCAGCGTTTACGGATGTTTGGATTTATGAAAACGGAGATTGCCAAAGGCAGGCAGGTTTATGTTGTTTATCCGCTGATCAAGGAAAGTGAGAAGTTAGACCTGCTTCACCTCGAGGCTGGTATAGAACAAATGCGTTACCAGTTTCCCCTGCCCGATTTTCAGATCAGTATTGTTCATGGAAAGATGAAAAATGCTGACAAGCAGTTTGAAATGCAGCGGTTTGTAGAGGGTAAAACACAGATTATGGTGGCAACTACCGTGATTGAGGTAGGTGTAAATGTTCCTAATGCTTCGGTAATGATCATTGAGAATGCAGAACGATTTGGCTTGTCTCAATTGCATCAGCTGCGCGGACGCGTTGGAAGAGGTGCTGATCAGTCTTATTGTATTCTGATGTCTGGTCAGAAACTTAGTAAAGAGGGTCGCAAGCGACTGGAAACTATGGTGATGACCAATAACGGATTCGAAATTTCTGAGATCGATCTGGAGTTGCGCGGCCCCGGAGATTTATCGGGTACCATGCAAAGCGGGGTGATGGACCTTAAGCTGGCTAACCTGGTAAAAGATCAGCAGATTTTACTGGAGGCAAGAAATACTGTGATAGAGATCTTTCAGGAAGACCCCCTGCTTTCTTTACCCCAAAATGCTTTACTTAAGCGTTTCGTAGATAAAAAAAGCAGAGGTATTGCCCTGGATAAAATATCTTAATCTTCGTCGGTGCCGGGCATAGAGCCGGTTCCAGTATAGGCCCCTTTCCTGATTACCGGAACGCCAAGGTGTTTATAAAGGTCATCCAAATGCAGTAAGCTGCCATTCGTTAGATTTCCTAGAAAGATGATTACAATATTTTTTTGAATATCCCGGACATAAATATGTCTGAAACCATGCCACCAGCCAGTATGATAAACAACTTTACGTCCGTTTTCGCCGTCAAACATTCTCCAGCCATAGCCATAGTTGAAGTGACCGTTCACTGCCTTGTTATGGCCTGTATAAGCAGAGTCCAAACTCGATTGTTTAAGTAATCTGCCGTTTTTTAATGCCTTGTCATACAATACCAGGTCATTCACTGTACTATAAATTCCTTTATCACCTACAGGTCCATCCAGGAAGTTCTGTACCACAGAATATTTAAAGGTACGGTCATGTCCCACCACATCTACCGGTATTTTTTTATAAACGGTGGTAGAATATACATGGGTATGTTTCATGCCTGCAGGTTTGAATACATTTTCCATCATATAATCAGCGTATTTTTTTCCTGTTACTTTTTCAATGATAGAACCCAGCACCATAAAATTGGAGTTGTTATAATGAAATTTTACATCCGGAGCAATATAACGCGCAGGTTTATACTGAGCGATCAGGTCCATTACGTCCATGTTGCTCATTGGTTTTCTCTTTTCTTTCCAAATACCATCCGTAAAATAAACGTAGTTCATCATCCCGCTGCGATGCGAAAGCAAAAGCTTTACGGTAATTCCTTCATAAGGAAAATTAGGAAAGAACTTTTTTACATTGTCAGTTAATTTTATTTTTCCCTGCTCTACCAGTTGGAGGATAGCAACACTGGTAAAGGTCTTGGTGATAGAGGCCAGTTCAAATTCTGAACTGATCTTAAGACTGTCGCGGTGTAAATAATCTGCCCACCCGATTGCTTTTTCGTAAAGGATTTTATTGTCTTTTGCAACCAGCATATTTCCATTAAAACCATATTTCTTATGCAGGTTTTGAACAAACTCTGCAATCCAGCGGTCGCCCTTAGCAGGATTATAAGCCAGTAGTTGTGCATCTGCCTTGTCGTCATTTACAGTTCTTACTTTTTGTTGCGGTGGAACCTGTTCTTTTTTTTCGGCGTGAGAACAGGCACTACATAGGAATGCGGCCAGAAAAGCCACGGGTAGAATGGTACGATAGTTCATGAATAGATAGTGTGTTTTTTGAAGCCGGAAAAATAAACATTATTAACGCTTTAAACGAAAAAGAATTTTAAAGATTATGATAGTCGTTACATTCGGGTATATATATAAAAGCTTATTTTTGACACAAAATATAAAAAAATGAATTTTAGAACCGAACACGACACCATGGGCGAAGTGCAGGTGCCTGCTGATAAATATTGGGGAGCACAGACTGAACGTTCACGTAATAATTTTAAAATTGGTCCGGAGGCTTCCATGCCAAAGGAGATTATACATGCTTTTGGCTATTTAAAAAAGGCTGCGGCATTGGCTAACCAGCAACTGGGTGTGTTGGCTGCGGATAAGGCAGAGTGGATTGCTAAAGCCTGCGATGAGGTGATTGCAGGGAAATTAGATGACCAGTTTCCATTGGTGATCTGGCAGACCGGATCGGGAACGCAAAGTAATATGAATGCGAATGAAGTGATTGCTTATCGTGCACATGTATTAAATGGGGGTAACCTTGCTGACGAAAAGAAGATTCTGCATCCAAATGATGATGTAAATAAATCACAGTCTTCCAATGATACCTATCCTACAGCAATGCATATTGCGGCATATCAGCAAGCGGTAGAGATCACTATTCCGGGTTTAGAAAAATTGCAGCACACTTTACAGGCTAAGACTGTAGAATTTAAAGATATTGTAAAAACCGGCAGAACCCATTTTATGGATGCTACGCCGTTAACATTGGGGCAAGAGTTTTCTGGCTATGCACAGCAGGTAACCAATAGTATCAGGGCCATTAAAAATGCACTGGAAATGATTACTGAACTGGCTTTGGGTGGTACAGCGGTAGGAACAGGATTAAATACGCCAAAAGGCTATGATGTTCTGGTAGCCCAGAAGATTGCTGAGCTAACTGGTTTACCATTTGTTACGGCACCAAATAAATTTGAGGCATTGGCCGCACATGATGCCATGGTAGAGCTTTCTGCGGCTTATAAACGTACGGCTGTTGCTTTAATGAAGATCGCGAATGATGTGAGGATGCTGAGTTCAGGACCGCGCTCAGGAATAGGAGAGATTATCATTCCTGATAATGAACCTGGATCTTCTATTATGCCGGGTAAAGTAAACCCAACGCAGCCAGAAGCATTGACTATGGTTTGTGCGCAAGTTATGGGAAATGACGTTACTGTAGGTATTGGCGGCAGTAACGGACATTTTGAACTGAATGTTTTTAAACCGGTTATTGCGGCTAACGTTTTACAATCGGGAAGGTTACTGGGAGATGCCTGTGTATCTTTTAATGATAACTGTGCAGTAGGAATTTTGCCAAACTTACCAGAAATTAAGAAACATCTTGAAAACTCTCTGATGCTGGTAACTGCTTTAAACCCGCATATCGGTTATGAAAATGCAGCGAAGATTGCTAAAAAGGCACATAAGGAAAATAAAACTCTTCGTGAGGCGGCTGTGGAATCGGGATTATTAACCAGCGAGCAGTTTACAGAATGGGTAAAACCAGAAGATATGGTAGGTAGTTTAAAATAAGATGAATAAATACCATTATCTAATTATTCTATTATGTTTAACGGCGTTTCTCAGTTGTGAGAGACGCCCTAACGTTCAAGGTAATGGACAGGTCTTTCTACAGGGGGTATGGAACCAGGATAGCGTTGCAAATGCTGCTAAGCTGCTTAACTATACCCAGCAAAAGATCAAATTTACCTGCGACTCCTTTTATGTAGATATCACCACGCATTCCAAGGTGAATTATTATGAAGACCCCTGTTATAATAATGGGGTATGGAAAGAATATGCTAAGGGTGTATATGAAGTAAGAAAAGATAGCCTGTTTATGGAAGGTACCTATACCAAAGAAAATTATAAGCAGAAGGTTTCAGGATGTTACACCATAGGGATATACAGGAAAAACTTTGTGATTAAATCTAAAGATGCCAGCCATCTTTTTTTACAGAGCCTGAGCGACCAGCGGGATGTAGACCTGGTACTGAAACAAAAAATAACCTGTGTGCCTCAGCAATTATAAATAGAACAGATGAACAATTGGGAGTTTATCACCAGCAAAACGCTAATGAGATTAAAAAATATTTTTATAGCAGTTATACTAATTGCCTGGCTGCCGTTAAATGCCGGAGCCTGGGGAATGACAGGACATCGTATAGTTGGACAGATTGCAGATGATTATTTAACCGCCAAAGCACGTAAGGCGGTTACCCAAATCCTGGGTGCTGAATCTATGGCAATGGCGAGTAACTGGCCGGATTTTATTAAGTCTGACAGTACTTACAACTATTTAAGCAGCTGGCACTATGTAAACCTCCCTGCGGGATTGGATCATGAAGGAGTGTTTAACTTTTTAGATACTGATAAACAAGCTAATGTTTATCATAAGATCCCTGAAATGATTGCTATTCTGAAAGATAAAAATCAGACTGCAGATCAAAAAAAAATGGCAATGCGTTTACTGATCCATTTCTTAGGAGACATTCATCAGCCAATGCACACCGGCAGAAAGGAAGATCTTGGGGGTAATAAGATAAATGTACTATGGTTTGGCCAAAAATCTAATCTTCACCGGGTTTGGGATGAGCAGCTGATTGATTATCAGCAGTTAAGCTATACCGAATATGCAGCTGCGATAAATCATCCTGATAAAATGCAGCTGGCGCAATGGAGAAAGACCTCCCTCGAAGAATGTGTAGAAGAGTCTTATCTGGCTGCAAATAAAATATATGCAGCAACTAAAACTGATGATAAATTAAGCTATCACTATAATTTTGAATTTGTAAATTTATTGAATGAGCAGCTGCTAAAAGGTGGTGTTCGTTTAGCTCAGATCTTAAATACTATCTACGCATAAGATGAAGATATTGATGGTTTGTCTTGGAAATATATGCCGTTCTCCGCTTGCAGAAGGTATTGTTCGTCATTTGATCCAGGAAGAAAACCTGGATTGGGAAGTGGCTTCTGCAGGTACAGGAAACTGGCATGTTGGTCAGCCTGCCGATAAAAGAGGTATTGCCATTGCAAAAAGTTATGGTTACGATATTTCTAAGCAGCGGGCACAGCATTTTTCTATCAGAATGCTCGACTATTATGATCAGATCTTTGTAATGGATAAGAACAACCATAAGGAGGTATTGAAGCTGGCCATAAATGATGAGCAGCGTAAAAAGGTTCATTTATTTCTTACAGACGAGCTGGAAGTAACAGATCCTTATTTTGATGACCAGCTTTTCGACCCGGTATTTCTTACTATAGAACAGCGGGCTAAAAAACTAATTGAAGAGTTGAAGTCGTAGAATTATAAAGAAAACATCATCATTCTATAATAAGTTTCATTATCTTTAATACTAAATATATTTTTATGAAATTATATATGCTTTTGTTGGGCTGCAAACCTACTGGCAGACATACCGAACAGCATGACGTCTTTTTTACTATAGGAGAGAGCTTAAAGGCTATCGTTCCCGATATATTAAATTTCTGGCCCGAAGCAAATGGTAAGATGCATATAGATGCCTGGAGAGAAGTGAGCAGTGTTGACGGATTTAGGGTAGAGGTGGCAGAAAAAGGTAGTGGTTATGTAAGCGCGGATAAACTTTTTTTTCTGAATTTGGGCGGATATAAACGGGACGAATTTGAGGAACCGCACTATAAGCTATTGTGTATCGAAAAAGATAAAACCGAGGCCATAAAACGTGCAAAGCAAACCGCTTTTTATCAACACAGCGGCTTTGAAGGAGCCCCTTCCCATATCGACGATAAGTATGGAGTAGATGTTGATGATATATTTGAAATAGAGGAAGTACTGTCAGCAGCACTGAAAGAAAAATTTACACTCTCCATATTCCCGGCTGAAGGCATTGAAAACGATGAAATTCATTTAGGCTATCTGCCTTTGCAAAAAATATAAAAACATTTTTATAGGTACTCTGTTGTTTTCGTACATCAAAATCTATAAAAATGGAAAACATTGCAGTAAACCCCGAAACATTAAACGACCTGATCCAAATTAATAATGACAGAGTAGCTGGTTATGAAAAAGCTATTGAAGAATTACAACCTGAGGACAGTGATCTAAAAGCCTTATTTGTAAGAATGATTGGCGAAAGTCATAAATATAAACTGGCCCTGGCTACAGCTATTCAAGGAACAGGAACTGAATTAGAAACAGGAACTACTACTTCAGGAAAAATCTATCGTGCATGGATGGACGTAAAAGCTGTTTTTACAGGCCATGACCGTCAAACAATTTTAAACAACTGCGAAGCAGGTGAAGATGCAGCACAAAGAGCTTATAAATCAGCTTTGGAAGAAGAAGGTCTTTCTGCAGATACAAGAGCACTGATCACTGAGCAAAAAACTGAGTTAAGAGCTTCACATGATGAAATTAAAGCATTAAGAGATGCAAATAAAGCTTAATCATTTTTAATAAAAAACCGCAGTCCAAAATGGCTGCGGTTTTTTGTTGTTTTTTATTTGGAGTTATATATTCCAAATTCCTTATCAAGATATTCAGTTACCTTCTCAATAGCATTATCAATTGTATTGCTCAGGATAGTGATAAAAGATCCCGATTTCGCTGTAGCAATAAGAAACTGAAGGGCATCTGCTCCATCATTGTTAATAATGATCTCCATATCTGGTTTCACTTCTCTTATGCCTGCGATCAGCAGGTCAATAATTTCCTGCTGCTGTCTTCCGCGCAGGTATTTTTCCTGACAAAGAATGATCTTATCAAACATTTGAGCGGCAATACGCGCTGTTTCTATAATATCCTCATCACGTCGGTCTCCGGTTCCCGATATTACACCGATATGTTCTGTAGCCTCTACAGTTTTCAGGTAATCTTTAATACCGTTAAAACCATCAGGATTATGGGCAAAATCTACCAGGATCTTGAATTCTTTGAACTTAAAAATATTCATCCTTCCCGGGGTCTGGGCCGCAGAAGGGATAAACGTTTCGAGTGACATACGGATATCTTCAATTTTATAACCGCAAAGGAAGGTGGCTAATGTTGCTGCAAGTACGTTCTGGATCATGAACTCTACACTGCCGCCAAAGGTTAAAGGGATATGGGTCACTTTCTCTACCCTTATTTTCCAGTCGCCTTTTTTGATAGTAATATAGCCATTTTCATAGATCGCTGCAGAACCGCCTTTCTTGCAATGGTCAATAATTACCGGGTTATTTTCATTCATGCTAAAATAAGCGATCTTGCAATCTGCAGTTTCGGCTATTTTAACACAGTATTTATTATCCGCATTCAGTACTGCCCATCCGTCTCTTTTTACAGCGCCTATCACCACACCTTTAACCCTTGCGAGGTCGGATAAGTTATGAATATCTGATATACCAAGATGGTCTTCCTGAATATTTGTTACTACACCAATATCGCAGCGGTTAAACCCAAGGCCTGCTCTCAAAATTCCGCCCCTGGCTGTTTCCAGAACAGCGAATTCTACAGTTGGATCTCTCAGGATGAACTCTGTGCTTACAGGACCGGTAGTATCACCTTTCATCAGCATTGTATTTTGCACATAAATGCCGTCTGAAGTGGTAAATCCAACCCTGGTACCATTGCTTTTAACAATATGGGCAATCAGCCTGGTTGTGGTCGTTTTACCATTGGTACCCGTTACAGCAATGATAGGTATCCTTGCTGATTTTCCAGGAGGGTATAACATGTCAATTACTGGTGCGGCAACGTTTCGTGGTAATCCTTCGCTAGGTGCCAGGTGCATCCGGAATCCCGGAGCAGCATTTACTTCGAGCACTACTCCTCCATTTTCTGTCAATGGTTGTGTTAAGTTCTGTGCCATCACATCAATCCCGCAGATATCAAGTCCAATGATCCTTGATATGCGTTCACTGATAAATATATTCTGCGGATGTACAAGATCTGTTACATCAATAGAAGTTCCGCCAGTACTTAGGTTGGCTGTTGATTTCAGATAGACCAGTTCGCCGTTAGGAGCTACTGTTTCCAGGCTATAATCCTTTTTGGCCAGCAGATCCAGGGTATCCCGGTCCACCAGGATTTCCGTCAACACATTTTCATGCCCGTAACCACGGCGGGGATCTTCATTTTCTTTGTCGATCAGCTGTTGAATAGTGCTTAATCCGTTGCCTGTGACATGAGCAGGTACGCGCAATGCGGCGGCCACCATTTTATTGTCGATCACCAGGATCCTGAAATCATATCCGGTAATAAAACTTTCAATGATTATTCTTCTGGAGTATTGTTTTGCATATTCAAAAGCCAATAAGGCGGCTTCTTCTGTTTTTACATTGATAGATGCCCCTTTACCATGATTGCCATCCAGGGGTTTGAAAACCAATGGAAAGCCCACTGTTTTAATTGCATCCTGAAGATCCTCAATTTCTGAAATGGTAACGCCCTTAGCTACAGGTATAGCAGAATCCTTCAGCATACGCTTGGTTTCGTCTTTATTACCCGCAATATCTACAGCGATACTATTTGTCCGCTCTGTCATCGTGGCCCTAAACCTTACCTGATTTTTACCATAGCCCAACTGGATCAGCGAGCTTTTATTGAGCCTTATCCATGGGATATCTCTCGCTATCGCTTCATCTACTATAGAGCCGGTACTAGGTCCAAGACGTTCCAGTTGTCTCAGTTCTCTTAAACGAAAGATATCAGCATCCAGGTCGTACTCCTGACCGTTGATCAGTGCTTCTGCAATTTTAACGCTTGCTTCGGCAGCATATACACCTGCTTTTTCTTCCAGATAGCTGAATACAACATTGTAAATGCCTTCAGTTTTGGTTTGGCGTGTTCTTCCAAAACCAGTATCCATTCCTGCGAGCGTTTGAATTTCAAGGGCAATATGCTCTATCACATGTCCCATCCAGGTGCCTTCTTTAACCCGGGTAAAAAAACCGCCCGGTACACCTTTTGAACACCTGTGTGTAAATAAACTTGGAATCATTTTTTCCAGGCGATCGCCGAATCCGTCAATTGAGTTGGATGGACGCTGTTCCATGTCCTCCAGATCAAGTCTCATTTGTATTAACTTTTTTCTGTTGATCGACCAGATGTTTGGTCCCCTTAGCACTTGAATGCCGAGTATTTTCATATGTTGTGTATTGTTTTTTAATAGCTATGAAGCTTGCAAGAGCATGATTACATTGTAGATGCTGCTCATGCAGGTTTATTCATCTTATTCTATTGATTTTAGTTTTCATGAGCTCGCAAGCCCGGTTTATATATAATGTATTGTTTTTTATTTAATGATTTTTGTTTGAAATAAGGCTGCTATGGGCCATATTCAATTGGGTCCTTATTTACTTTGCCAGAATTTTCTAATGATCAGATTTCCGGAATGAGGAACAAGTTAATTTAAATAGTTGATATGTTATGAATACAGCTCTTTTTCGTTGTTAATTTAGGTGAATATCATGGTTTGAAACTAAGTATTAATATATAAATATTTTCTTATAAAATGATATATAATGGGCCATTTACCGGGCCTGTATTTTTGGCGGACACTCGATTGACGGTGCCAGTTTATCGGTATAGCTGGCTAAAAAGAGTATACTTCAATGAAGTTTTATGGAGTATTTTGTCTCAAAAATCTGTAAACTAGTTAATTATAGGTTTTGAGCTGATAAAAAACAATATATACTCATGAAAATATGGTAATAATTGAAGTATTGAGTATATATTTGAAATTTTAGCATAAGAAAATAAAAGAAATGGCTCCAAAAGGTAAATTGATTATTATTGGTGGTGCAATAAATACCGGAAGTTTTACTGAGACGCAATTCGGGTTGCCGCAGAATATGAATTTTTTTGAGCGCGGAATTTTAAAACGTATTACTACAGAATCTTTAAAGGATACTGCATCACGTTTTGAAATCATTACTACGGCTTCTTTGATTCCTGAAAAGGTAGGCGAAGAATATATCAAGGCTTTTGCTCAGCTGGATGTGCATAATGTAGGCGTACTCAATATTAATAACAGAGAGCAGGCCAATGATATATTAAATTGTGAACGTGTAAAAGAAGCAGATGTGCTGATATTTACGGGTGGTGATCAGTTACGTCTGTCTTCTATTTTTGGAGGTACAGCTATTCATCAGATTATGCTGGATAAGTACCAAAATGAGCAAATAGTGATTGCCGGTACTTCTGCCGGAGCTGCGGCAAGTTCAAAAAATATGATCTATCAGGGGAGCAGTAAAGATGCGCTGCTAAAAGGAGAAGTGAAGATTACCGCAGGTTTAGGGTTTATAGATGGTGTTATTGTGGATACGCATTTTGTACAGCGCGGCCGGATCGGCAGACTCCTTTACGCTACAGCAAGCAGTCCCGGTATATTAGGGATTGGTTTAGGAGAAGATACTGGCTTATATATTTCAAATGGCAATACCATGGAAGCTATAGGTTCTGGAATGGTTATCCTTGTTGATGGCAGAAATATGCTGGATACCAATTTAACCGATGTAGAGATGGGGCAGCCCGTTTCTATTAAAAACATGGTGGTACATGTAATGTGCGACGGTGATATTTATGATTTGACCGCCCATCAGCTAACCATTCATCATCCTAAGGTTATACCTACTATTTAATTCTCATGAAGTTAATTATTCACGGAGGGTTTTTTAGTGAATCTTCTACCAACCAGGAAACTAAAAAAGCGAAACAAGATGCTCTTTCAGAAATAGCAACCCTTGCCCATCAATATCTGCAAACACATACCGCGCTGGAAACTGTTACTTATGCGGTTAGTCTGCTGGAATCTCACCTGCTTTTTAATGCAGGTTTAGGCTCACAGATCCAGAGTGATGGTAAAGTGAGGCTAAGTGCTTCTATTATGGATGGTAAAACACAAAAGTTTGGTGGTGTTATCAATATTCAGGATGTTGAACACCCTGTTCAGATTGCCTCTCTGTTGCTGGATTATGAGGACAGTGTTTTAAGCGGAGATGGCGCTGTAGATTTTGCCAGGAATAATAATTTTGAATATTTCAATCCTATTACTCCGCAAAGGCAATCAGAGTATGAACTAAAACTAAATCAGCAAAATAATAAAGGAACAGTAGGGTGTGTAGCGCTTGATGCATCCGGTAACCTTGCAGCGGCGACCTCTACAGGAGGTAAAGGCTTTGAAATCCCCAGCAGAGTTAGTGATTCTGCTACTGTAGCAGGTAATTTTGCCAATGCTTCTGCTGGTATATCGTGTACCGGTGTTGGTGAAAATATTGTTAGTGTGGCTTTGGCGGCAAAAATTGTTACCCGGGTTACCGATGGTTTTTCTCTGAAGGCCGCCTGTGATAAATCATTTGATGAATTAAAAGCTATCGATGGATTTGCAGGAGTAATTGGCATTACAGCTGAAGGGGAGGTTTATCATACTGACTCTCATCCCTATATGGTATGGGCCTCTTTTGATGGTAACATGCAGGTATTCAATTAAAATATATATATCTTTGGAATAGATTTATCTTTTTATATGTATAAACTTTGTTTCGCGATCATCTGCCTTGTCTTTTCATACCCGGCAATGTCACAAACGACTATTTCTGATCAGCAGAATCCTATATATGGTGGCGGTTCAATTAATATAGCTGTTTCTGGCGCAGACGATGCAGACGGAGATACTTATTTCCAGGAAGCAGAGAAAAATGAAAAGAACGGTGAACTGTATGATGCCTTAACTTTTTTTGGAAAAGCAGCATTTGAGTACAATAATTCAGGGAATTTTTCACGTTACGGTGCCGCCCTTCTGAGATTGAGTAATATTCATTTTTTACTGGAACATTATACTGAAGCAGAACAAGTGGTTTTAAACGTTGCATTAAAAACCTATTCCCGTTTCGGAAACAGAACTGGCCAGATGGCTTCTTATAACCAATTGGGTAAAATCTATCTCGCATCAAATAAGCTTACACAGTCAATGTGGTTCTATACCCAGCAGGGTATTTTAGCCAGGCAGTCCAATAATAATTCTGCTTATATCGATTCAATTTTAGGAATTGTACAGGTGAAAATTAAAAAGAAAGAGTATTCCCTGGCCACCAAAGATTTAAATAAGGCCGAACTGCTTGCTAAATCAGTAAAGATCAACCAGTATAAAGGTCAAATCAAACAAGCCAGATCTTCTATTACAGAAAAAAGAGCTTTATAATTTAAATATTTTAATGGCTCGGGTTGTCAAATTTATAGTCTCAGAAAAGATAGTTTAAATGAATGTTACACCATATATAGCAGGTCTTATGTGTGCTTTTTCTTGATTATTTAATTATATTTGGTAAAGATTACAGAAAAGAGACAGTGTTATACTGTCTCTTTTCTGTTTATTTTGGAAATTGGTATCATATTGGTTGTTAATATAAAAATGGATTTTAAATTATTTAAAGAGATGTTAAAAAGAATATTACTGGTAACCTTCACTGCAGCCATATTAGCCTGTCAGGCCGCTCCAAAACCACAAAGGCTGGTTGAAGGAATCCCTAATATTAAGCCTGACGAACAACAGAGTTTGGTGATTAAGGAAGTTGTAGCCCTGATAGAAAATTACAATTATAAAAAATTGACTTTAAATGATTCCATTTCTTCATTGGTTTTAGATAAATATATTAAGGCCCTGGATCCTTATAAAAGCTATTTCCTGGCTTCAGATATTAAAGACTTTGAGCAGTTTAGAAAAACATTGGATGATGGATTTAGAAATGGCGACCTGAGTGCCCCATTTTATATTTTTAATGTGTATTCGAAAAGATATAATGAGACACTGGATTACGCGATTGCACACATCAAGGACAAATATAATTTCAATGAGAATGATTCTTATGTTTTTGACCGTGAAAAAATGCCATGGGTAAACTCAACAGTTGAGTTAAATGATATCTGGAGAAAACGAGTTAAATACGAATTGGAAAACCTGCAGATTGCCGGTACCCCTGAAGCTAAAAACGTAGAAACATTAACCAAGAGATACCAGAATTTAAAATCCCAGTCGGCCAAATTAAATAATCAGGATGTATTTCAAATGATCATGGATGCTTTTACAGAGACTATTGATCCGCATACCAATTATTTTAACCCAACAAATGCGCAGCAGTTTAATGAAGATATGGCACGTTCTTTTGAAGGTATTGGTGCCCGTCTTAAAATGGAGAACGACATTTTAAAAATTGATGAGATCCTTCCGGGCGGACCTGCTTACAAAAGTAAACTGTTGAATTCTGGCGATAGAATTATTGGTATCGCACAGGAAACAGGGGATTTTGAAGATATTATCGGATGGAGAATAGATGCTGCAGTAGCTAAGATCAAAGGACCTAAAGGAACTAAAGTAAGACTGAAGATCATTCCTGTTGGAAAAGACATGTCTTCTAAACCGGTAATTATAGAGTTAACCAGGGCCAGGATCATCATGGAAGATCAGTCGGCTAAAAAAGAAGTAAAAACTATTCAGTCGAATGGTAAAGATTTTAAAATTGGTATTATCACTGTGCCTGGATTCTATGCCGATTTTAAAGCGGCAAATGCAGGTGACCCTAATTATAAAAGTACCACACGTGATGTAAAGTTATTGATCGACACGCTTAAAAATAAAGATAAAGTTGATGCAATTGTAATGGATCTGCGTGCCAATGGCGGCGGTTCTTTAGTAGAAGCAATAGCGCTTACAGGTTTATTTATTGATAAGGGGCCTGTTGTTCAGGTTAAAGATCTTAAGGGAAATATTGAAGTGAGTGAAGATGAGAATCCTGGCGTAGCCTGGTCTGGCCCGTTTGGTGTAATGGTAGATCGTCTGAGTGCTTCTGCTTCTGAAATATTTGCCGGAGCGATACAGGATTATGGAAGAGGAATTATTATAGGTACACAAACTTATGGTAAAGGTACTGTACAGTCATCCATAGACCTCAATAAACTGGTTAATCCTTCTGTGCTGCAGCGTTTGGCAAGTCTGGTTAAAGGACCTGCTGCGATCAATGTACGAGGTGACCAGTCGGGGATACCTCAGCTGGGACAAATCAATTTAACCATGGCTAAGTTTTACCGTGTTAATGGCAGCAGTACACAGCATAAAGGTGTAATGCCGGATATTGTGATGCCTTCTTATTATCCAATGGACAAAATCGGTGAAGATACAGAGCCATCGGCATTGGCATGGGATACCATACAAAAATCTAACTTTATACCTGTTGCCGATCTTAAACTGGTTACGCCGCAATTGGTTAAACTTCATGAGGAGAGAATGGCGAAATCTGCGGATTATAAAGGTTTAATTGATGATATCGCAGAGATGAAAAAACGTGACCTTGAAACATCAGTTACCCTGAATGAAGGTAAATTAAAGGCGGAGAGAGATAGCCTGGAGACTAAAACGTTAGAAAAGATCAATAAGCTGAGGGCTTCAAGAGGTTTAAAGGCTGTTAAAAAAGGAGATAAGGTGAAGAAGGATGAAAACTTTGACCTGTTTGAGGATGAAAGTATGCATGTAATGGCAGATCTAATGGAGATAAAGAAATAAGCGGTTATTAACCGTATAAAAAAGGCTACAGTGCAATTTGCATTGTAGCCTTTTTTTGTCGCTTTTAGTATTATCCTTTGTTCGATTTATTCAGTTGCAGGGCCATCATTTCTTTCATGGTCTTGTTCATACCCTCTGTTGAGCCATCAAGGAAAATAACATTACCATCACTGTTCTCCGCAAAATGTTTGATGGATTCTGTCCACATGGTGAAAAGAATAACTGAGATGTCAAGGTTGGCAGATTCCATTTCCAGTGCAGCTTTGGTCATTCCATGGGCAACTTCGGCACGGAATAAGGCGATACCCTGACCTCTTAATTGTGCGGCTTCACGTTCTGCGGCGGCAGCGATCTTAATGGCGTTACCTTCGGCTTCGGCACCTTTGGTTTTAGTGATCAGCAATGCCTGACCTTCATTTTCTGCTGCAGCCTTCAGGTTGTTTGAAGCAACTACACGACTCATAGAGCGCATGATTTCTTCGTCAAAAGTAATGTCATTCAACTGCAGATCCTGTAAGTGGTATCCCCACGATTCGAGAACCAGGTCAATCTGATCTTTAACGTGTTTCACTATTTCATTGCGCTGAGCCAGAACATTGGCCTGATTCTGTGTAGCTACATAAGCCCTGATAGAGCCTTCGATAGTACGGATCAGGGCTTGCATCAGGTTGGTCGCGTCTACAAATTTAAAAGCTACGTTCTTAATGGTTTCTTCGTCCTGGTTAAGGACAGAATACAGGAGCATGGCTTTAAAATAAACATTGGCCTGGTCTTGTGTTACTGCCTGAAAGGAAAGTTCCACAGAACGGTTCTGGATAGATATCCTGGAATGTATAATTTCAATCAGGGGAAGTTTAAAATTTAGACCGGGTCTCAGCTGACGTCTGTATTTACCAAATATTGTAACTACGGCAATTGTACCCTGTTTTACCGTAACAAAGGAGCTGAATAAAATAACAAGGACAATAAAAAATAAAACTAATAAGGCGTAACTCATAGGATGAATAGTTAGAATTTAAACTTTATCAAGGTACGGAATTCTGCGAGGCTATCTATAAGGAGCAACAAAAATTAACTCGGGCACAGATATTGTAATAGGATGACTGAATTAACAAAAAACTATGAACGTAAAACGTACTTTCGGAACAATCTTAACAATATTAGGTATTATAGGTTTAATCTACGCTGGTATGGGCTTTGTAAATCATAGCACACAAACAAGGGGATTAATTGTTTCAGCTATCATCAGTATCATTTTCTTTTTCTCGGGTATCGGACTGATTAAAAATACAAAAGACGAAGCTTAACGTAAAAAAAAATCCTTCTAAATTTTAGAAGGATCTATATGCTCTTATTAAGATTGATGTATTATTCTTCCAGCAAATCTTTTTTGGCAGATTCTAATATTCTTCCGCCTTTATAAAAGAAACGGGAGTAATAGGGCTCGTTCAGGTTACTGATTACTACGCCACGGGTAGTAGAAGCATGTGCAAAGCGGTTATCGCCTAAATAAATTCCAATATGTGTAATTCTTGTACTTCTGATCTTAAAGAAAACTAAATCTCCTTCTCTTAACTCATCTTTTTGTAAAGGGCTTACCATGCTAAAGATATCGCGGGAGTTCCTTAAAAGGGTAGTGTTAAAAACTTTATCATAGATGGCCTTGGTAAAGGCGGAACAGTCAATTCCTTTTTTTGTATTGCCGCCAAATCGGTAAGGAGTTCCTATCCATTCATAAATGAATTTGTAAAGCTTAACATTTGAAGTTGCATCTACAGCAACACCCATTACCTGGGAAAAATATTGTGAAGCTAAATTATCAGGGTCTTCTTCTAATTTATTTGTTTCTTTAGGCTTGGTTTGTGCGTTTAAAGCTGTTATTGAGCACAAAGCAATAAGGGCAGAAAACAAAAACTTTTTTATCATATTACACTTTTAAGTTTGGGTAAAACGTACTTACACTTAAACGTACACCACTTAGGGCTTTTTGTCTGTTTTCAAAACTATGTAATTTAGATATGTTATCCAAATGTAATTTGTGGAAAAAAAACATTTGTTCACATTTATATGTAAACATCTCACGCATTTTACACTATTTCTTCGATTTATTGCAATAAAAAAGTAGATTTGCTCTCATAAATAAAAATCAATCGCCAAAATGAGTGCAGTAGAAATTAATAAGGATACCTATCTGAAGTGGTTTGAATCTATGTTGCTGATGCGTAAATTCGAAGAGAAAACTGGTCAACTTTACGGACAGCAAAAAATCCGTGGTTTTTGTCATCTATATATTGGTCAGGAGGCTGTAATAGCCGGAGCAATTTCTGCTTTGCAACCTGGAGATTCTATGATTACCACCTACCGCGACCATGCGCATGCGCTTGCTTTAGGAATGAGTGCCAATAGTATTATGGCAGAAATGTACGGTAAGGCTACTGGATGTTCTAAGGGTAAAGGCGGTTCAATGCACATGTTTAGCAAAGAGCATAACTTTTACGGCGGTCACGCTATCGTTGGCGGACAAATCCCATTGGGTGCTGGTATTGCATTTGCTGAAAAATATAAAGGCACAAAAAATTTAAATGTTTGTTATATGGGTGATGGTGCAGTTCGTCAGGGCGCGCTAAATGAAACCTTTAATATGGCTATGTTATGGAAACTTCCTGTGATCTTTGTTTGTGAGAACAATGGTTACGCCATGGGAACTTCTGTTGAACGTACCACAAACATGACAGAGATATACAAAATCGGTTTAGGATTCGATATGCCTTGTGCTCCTGTTGATGGAATGGACCCTATTGCAGTTCATAATGCAATGGATGAAGCCGCTCAGCGTGCACGTAATGGTGAAGGACCAACATTTTTAGAAATGCGTACTTATCGCTACCGCGGACACTCTATGTCTGATCCTGCTAAATACCGTACCAAGGATGAATTGGAAGAATATAAAGCTAAGGACCCGATCGAACAGATCAGGGAAACGATAATTGCAGAAAAATATGCTGACGAGGCATGGTTTGAAGAGATTGATGCTAAAGTAAAACAGATCGTTGATGATGCTGTTAAATTTGCTGAAGAGTCTCCTTGGCCTGATGCATCAGAATTATATACTGATGTATATATGCAACCTGACTATCCGTTTATTCACGATTAATTTTAGAACGCATTTCAATAGATATTATAGAATGGCTGAAGTAGTTAAAATGCCCAAAATGAGCGATACCATGACCGAAGGGGTAATGGCTAAGTGGCATAAAAAAGTTGGCGATAAAGTTAAAAGTGGTGATGTACTGGCAGAAGTAGAAACCGATAAGGCAACTATGGACCTGGAATCTTACTGGGACGGAACAATGCTTTACATCGGTGTAGAAGAAGGTAAAGCTGTTCCCGTTGATGCTGTAATTGCTGTTATAGGTAAAGAAGGAGAAGATTATAAAGCTGCTTTGGATGCTGAAGGTACTGCTGCTCCTGTAAAGGAAGAAGCTGTGGCCGAAAAACCGGCTGATGCAGCTGCAGAAGCTCCAAAGGCTGAAGCAAAAGGTGCAGGATTA